>Ga0315327_10001650_pt1 | contig 11659 bp, 8 predicted proteins | sample M110032315metaG_FD_203460 | JGI IMG/M metagenome (GOLD analysis project Ga0315327, IMG submission 203460) | Ammonia-oxidizing marine archaeal communities from Monterey Bay, California, United States - M1 100m 32315 | ecosystem: Environmental > Aquatic > Marine > Coastal | place: USA: California... | reverse complement strand
GCGACTAAAAAAGCCAAACTATTAGAGGTTGAGGTATTTCCGCCAGCCATCGTTTTAAAGGGTGTTCGCGAAGAATCGCAACTGGTCATTACAGGGCATTATAGTGATGGTTCAATTCGCGATTTAACGCGGGAAGCAGAAATAACTTCTACTAATGAACAGGTGGCTGTGGTTAAAGGGTCGATTGTGACCCCCGTTGGTAATGGCTCTGCGGATATTAACATCAAATTGGCAAGCAAGAAAATTTCAACCACTGCCACGGTATCTAATCAAGATAAATCCCAACCGGTTTCGTTTTTATATGATACGCTTGCTGCCTTGAGTAAAAATAACTGTAATGCGGGCGCTTGCCATGGGTCACCAAGTGGTAAAGCTGGATTTCGATTATCATTACGAGCGTTTGATCCAAAACTTGATGAATTAACATTGATACGGGAAAATTTTGGACGGCGTACGAACTCACTCGATGCTGATAATAGTTTGCTCCTGTTGAAACCATTAATGAAAGTAGCTCACGGTGGAGGGCGACAAATTCGTTCAGATGATCCAGCTTATGGGGTGATACGAGATTGGATTGCAGAAGGTTGCCATATGGACGCCGCGGATGCTCCGCACCCCGTTAGTATCGAAGTCTATCCGAAATCGGGTCGAATCCTTGAAAAACCGGCTTTTGGGCAGCAGATCAGCGTTTGGGCGCATTACAGCGATGGAAGTGTTCGCGATGTTACCAAGATGGCTGTGTATACGAGTTCGGACGTAGAAGTTGCCGATGTTGATCGTACCGGTTTAGTTAGCGGCGAGCGCCGTGGTGAAATCGCCGTGATTGTGCGTTATTTGGAATTCATTGAATCTTGTTTTCTGACTTTCACCGAAGATGTTGAAGGCTTTCAATGGAACGACCCGCCAGTAAACAACTATGTCGATACGCTTGTTGATGAAAAACTGCAACAACTACAATACTTAGCCTCTGATTTATGTACCGATGAAGAATTTATTCGCCGGTTGTATTTAGACGTGATAGGTATCTTGCCTTCATTGGATGAAGTTCAGGAATTTGCGGAAGATAATAGCGATAATAAACGTGATGTGCTCGTAGATGCGTTGTTAAACCGACCCGAATACGCCAAATTTTGGGCTTTGAAATGGGGCGACTTGTTGCGTTTAACGAGTGGTCAAGTGACACCGGAGGGAGTCCACAAGTATTATCGCTGGGTTGAGCGATCATTAAGTGAAAATAAACCATATGATCAATTTGCGGTAGAATTGTTAACGGCCAGTGGTAGCACATTGAGTAACCCCGCTGGGAATTTCTATCGAACCGCAAAAGATATGAATGATTGTGTAGAGACGATTTCACAAGTCTTTATGGGGGCTCGACTGCAATGTGCAAAATGCCATAACCATCCGTTTGAGCGTTGGACACAGGACAACTACTACGGTATGGCTGCGTTTTTCAACCGTATTCAACGGAAGAATACCAAACGTCCGAATGAAATGTTCATCTGGGTGACCGATAGTGGTGATGTCACTCAGCCTCGAACTGGCCAAAAGATGAACCCTTGGGTGCCCGGGCAAGGCGAGATTACAGATTCTAATCAACATGATCCGCGGACTGACTTTGCACAATGGTTAACACAAGCGGATAATCCGTTTTTTGCCAAGATTGAAGTCAACCGAATTTGGAGTCATATATTTGGTCGCGGGATCGTTGATCCTCCCGATGACTTCCGTGATACCAATCCACCCAGTAATGCACCGCTGCTGGAGCGACTCGCGAGTGAGTTTGTTGAAAGTGGTTACGACCGAAAAGCAATTTTAGCGACGATGCTCAAAAGTCGAACATATCAAACAAGCTACCAACCCAATGATTTCAATACAGATGATGTTAAGTACTTTTCGCACTACCAACCGCGGTTATTAAGTGCTGAGCAATTACTGGACGCCATATGTCACGTTACGGATATTCCGGAAACTTTTAGTGGGTTACCGGTTGGGACTAAAGCGACGCAACTACCTGCACCGGACCTAGTCAAAAATGACTTTCTTAAGATCTTCGGTCAACCTGATCGTCAAACGGTTTGTGCTTGTGAACGCACCAGTGAGTCCAATTTAAGCATGGCGATTCAGTTTTTTAATGGACCACTGGTCTATGGAAAATTGCGTGATGAAAAGAATAGCTTCCGAAAAATGATCGAAGCGGGGAGTAATGACACGGAGATCATTTCTCAGTTGTATCAGCGTGCCGTTTGTCGATTGCCAAGTGAAACTGAACTACAGGCGAGTTTGAGCCACTTAACTGCTAAGGAAAACCGCATTGAGGCTTTGGAAGATATTTGTTGGGCAATTTTGAATACCAATGAATTCTTGTTTCAACATTAAATAGGATGAAATAATTTGTGATAGCGATTCTGGTGGATTTCTAGATTAGTTAATACAGAGCGAATTGGAAAATATGAATAAATTTGGAATTCAGTTAGTAGCCTTCATTCTTCTTGGCGCACAGTACTTGGATGTACACGCGGAGGAAGTCAGTTTTAAAAGTGCAATAGCACCTATTCTGATTGACAATTGTCTTGCTTGTCATGGATCTAAGAAAGCCGAAGGTGGCTATCGTGTTGATACTTATGAACGTTTTTTATCCGCAGGTGATTCGGAGGCGGACGCTATTACCGCGGGTAGTCCGGATGAGAGTGAGACGTTGCAGAGGATTATTGCGGAGGACGATTGTGTTCGGATGCCGTTAGAAGGTGACCCGTTGTCAGACGAACAAATCGCATCCATTACCCAATGGATTAAAGAAGGCGCAAAGTATGACGCTGACGATCCGCAAGCAACCCTCGCCAGCATTGTGCCCGCACCTACGTATCCTGATCCACCAGAGACTTATCCTCGTAGCGTTCCTGTCACAGCTGTTGCATTTAATCCAGCCGGAAATCAACTAGTCGCCGGTGGTTATTACGAGCTTACAATTTGGAGTGTTGAAGATGGTTCTCTTATCCGTCGTATTAAGAATATGGCACAACGTACCTTTGCAATTCGTTTTAGCAACGACGGCAAGATGATCATCGCAGGGGGCGGATCGCCGGGACAGATTGGGGAAACGCGGTTATTTGACGCTGAAACGGGTGAGCTACAACAGGTATTGGGAACAACCTCGGATGTTGTGTTGGATGTGCAGGTGAATCCTATTGGAGATAAGTTAGCAATTGCTGGTGCGGATGGCGCGATACAGATCTTTAATTTGGCCGATGGACAATCCGTGCGCACGATTACCAGCCATTCTGATTGGGTGATGGCTATTGCCTGGAATGCCGATGGAACTCAAATCGCATCGGCCAGTCGAGATAAAACTGCCAAGGTGTTTGATGTGGAAACGGGAGAGTTATTGGTGACCTACGGTGGGCACTCACAACCGGTTCAAGGTGTTGCTTTTCATCCCAACAACGAGCTTGTATATAGCAGTGGAAAAGACAGCAAAATCCATTGGTGGCAGAAAACCGATGGTAAAAAAAGTGGCGAGTTAGCGGTAGGGGGTGAAGTCTTCAAATTACAGCAATCGAGCACATTTATTTTTGCCCCTGCAACGGATAAATCTGTGAGGCAAATTGATGCGGCGAGCCAAAAGGAAGTGCGAAAATATGCAGGGCACGGGGATTGGGCGTTATCGTCTGCTTATCATTCGGACACTAAGCGAGTTGCCGGTGGTGGATTTAATGGCGACATTCACATTTGGAATGCTGAAGACGGTAAAAGTGTGATAAGTTTTGTGGCGGCGCCTGGTATAAGTAAAAAAGAGTAATACTTATAAGCATCATGGATCTGATTTGGGACGGCCCGCCGGAAGCGAAGTGGACCTTGTTACTGGCGCACGGTGCTGGCGCATCGATGCACTCGACGTACATGCAGTACTTTGCCGAGCGATTAGCCGATCAGGGCATTCAAGTCGGACGATTTAATTTTCCATATATGGTGACGGCGATTGAGACACAGCGGCGACGACCGCCTGATCGGGCCCCCAAGTTATTAGAGACTTGGCGTGAAATAATCGAACAAGTTGGAAAATGCATGCCAGAGTTGGGTGGTAGCCAACGATTGGCCATTGGCGGCAAATCAATGGGTGGCCGTATTGCTTCGATGTCCACGCACCACGATGGTGTCGATGCATTAGTTTGTTTAGGCTATCCGTTTCACCCGCCAGCAAAAAAAGACAAGCTGCGGATTGAACACTTGTCAGATATCAAAGTGCCTACGATGATTCTGCAAGGCGAACGGGATACCTTTGGAACACGAGAAGAAGTGCGCGGGTATCGTTTGCCACGAAAAATTAAAGTCCGTTGGCTACATGATGGGGATCATAGTTTCAAACCACGTAAACGTTCCGGGCGTACGCAAACGGAGAATTGGGACAGGGCTATCGAGTTGATGGTCGACTTTTTGAACAGCTTGTGACGTTTTATAGTGGATTTATTTGGACGATATTTCAACCAAATACCCTTCGGCGGTCCAGCCACGTTTTAAGTTGTAGGCGACGATCATCGTTTGCAGTGTTTGTGTATCGAGTCTAGCGTCAGGGTCATCTTGCAACGCGGAAGTTAACATTCGTCTTGGCAGGGTGTCTTCGTCGGGTGTCCACCCACAGCGGATGTTGAATTCTTTTTTGGCGTCTATGATTCCTCTGGCCATATTTTGCATTGCGGATTGGTCGAGGTCCCAGCCCGTAACAAGATTTAGCAGTTCCGCGGTTTCGGCGAAGTAGTTATCGAATACTCCGCGGATAAATTTACAGAGGATCAGCGAATCCATGATGGCGGCTTTGTCCTCGGTGTCGACCGCAAGTCGTGCGGCGTCGGCGGTGCCGTTGCGGCGATCCGCCGCATCCGAGAAGTCAATTTCGTAGGCTCCGCTACGATTATGATCGGCGCCGCGGGTACCCACGGCAAATCCTAGCGACATCGTTTGTAACGCTCGAGGTTCATAGCCGGGTATCTCCAAACCTTTAACCTGTGGCGCAAATTCTATGCTTTTGTGACCGACAATACCTGCCATCGCACGACTGCCTAGGCGAAGCAGCTTGCCGATCCCAGCGCCGGTACCGATCAAATGAATGGCCTTAAGTAGTGCCGCAGCGTCGCCGAAGCGTAGCCATGGCTCATCGAGGAAGCCGCGTTCTGCGCATTCCATAGCAAAGGCGATAGTTCCACCCGTACTGATCGTATCGATTCCTAATTCGTCACAGCGTTGGGATGCTTGCAGTACTGCGTCCGGATCTTGTACGTCACATAACGGTCCGAGTGCGTAAATGTTCTCATATTCTATGCGGACGTTTTGATTTGATTTGCGGGAGTTGATGGAATAGAGATGAGTACATCCAATTGTGCAGGAGGCACAGCTCGAACGTGTTTTACCTCGAGCGGCGCCCAATGCTTCTGGTGAGAACTGGTCGCTATTAGCGAAGGATCCTCTTTGAAAGTTTCGCGTGGGCAGGCAATGCAGACGGTTAAAGACCAACAGATTGGCAGCAGTACCGAGTTCTCGGTATTTCTCGGTCGCTGGACCGAATGACAGCTTGGATAATTGCTTCGCACGCTGTACTAATCCATCGGTATCCGCCCATGGAGTGCGTTGATTGCCGGCGACGACGACCGCCTTAACGTTTTTAGCTCCCAGTACGGCGCCGCTACCGCCACGCCCAGCGTGACGCCCACTGTGCGAAATGGTCGCGTAGGATACTTGTTGTTCACCCGCAGGACCAATGACCGCAAAATGGTGTTCTCCACCAAATTGTTTCCTTAAATGGGTTTCGGCATCTTCCGCAGATAGTCCCCAAAGATGATCGGCGGGAAGTTTCCGGGTTTGTTGATCATCGATGACTAAGATGCAAGGCGATGCCGCTTTGCCGGTGATCAGAATGGCATCATTGCCACTTCTTTTTCCAGCCAGTGCAAAAGAGCTACTCGCTAGGGAGTCGTTAAGTCGTCCGGTTAAAGGACTCCGACTCACAACGGCAAATTTGGCGCTGGTGGTTAACGGACTTCCCACTAAGGGACTAAACGCGAAAACCAAGGAAGCTTCAGCACTCAAAGGACCGTATTGCCAAGCGGCATGCTTCAGTAGTAGGTGAGTGCCAAGTGCTGCGCCACCGGGGAATTGACGAAATGTTGATTCCGTTATTGGAGTTTGGGTGCTGCTGCCCGTGGTTGCATCGACGGTGGTATAGACACCATGATATCCAAAGATACTCATGTCACCCTCCCGCGTCGGTAGAAAGAATCAAAATATGGTCGCCATTAACAACCTGGGTATCCAGTGCCCTTACAAATTCGTCACCGTTAAGATTAATAATTGTTTCTCGAGATAATTCGTTTCCCGCTAAACATTGTTCGCCAAACGCAGTGTGCCGCCCGGCAATTTCTGTTAGCACATCCGAAAGCGAGGTTGGAGAGCTTGCAAATGAAAGTGAATCCGAACTGACACCCGTCTTTTGTCGGGGCACACCGAAATACTCGATCGTAACAAACATTTATTGTGGATCCGCTAAAATTATTTTAGTGTCGCTTGCACTTGCAGGTGCGACACATGAGAATAAGGGTCATACGCTATCGTATGCGGAAAGTATAATATTCACAATCAACGATGGCCTGTTCGTTTGCACAAGCCATCAATAAACGGTTTTTTAGAGTAGGATTCCCATGGTTAAATTGTTTCATAAAATGGTCTTTGGACTAGCGTGCTTCCTTTTTACAGTTACCTCGCTATCCATTCTGGTTGCCGCAGGCCCAAAAATTTCGGACCCTTCCAAAGTTGATTCAGATTATGCGTTACAAGGTGAATATTCGGGTAACTATAAAGACGACGATGGGAATACTGTCAAAGCGGGTGCTCAAGTCATTGCTAGTGGAAATGGAAAATTTCGTATTGCCTTTTATCCTGGTGGTTTGCCTGGCGATGGATTTAAAAATGATAAGTCGACGATTGCCCGAGGGGAGGGTGAATTAAAAGATGGCCAAGTGCGTTTCGAGCATAAAGAGCTTGGCACGGCCGTTCTTAATAACGGAACGTTAGAGTTATTTGATTTGGCAGGCAAAGGTGGCCCGGTGCTCGCGAAAGTAAATCGCAAGAGTGCGACTTTGGGGAAGAAACCGCCAGCGGGTGCTGTGGTTTTGTTTGACGGTAAAGATGTCGATGCCTGGGAAAACGGGAAAAAAACGCCGGATGGTTTATTAATGACGGGGCAGACAAGTAAGGCACGTTTTCAAGATCATTATGTACATGTCGAATTTCGTTTGCCGTATCAGCCGTTAGATCGAGGTCAAGCGCGAGGTAATGCAGGTATTTATGTTCAAGGTCGATATGAAGTTCAGATGCTCGATTCATTTGGACTTGTTGGCAAAATGAACGAATGTGGTGGAGTATACTCTGTTTCCGATACTCCAATTAATATGTGTTTTCCACCTCTGGTTTGGCAAACTTATGATATTTATTACACCGCCGCTCGATACGATAATGCGGGTAAATTAATGACCAACCCATGGATGACAGTTTATCACAATGGGGTGAAAATCCATGATAAACTTGAATTGCCGGGTAATCGGAATACCACAGCCGCACCGCTGGCGGCTGGTCCGGAAGCGGGACCGGTATATTTACAGGACCATGGCTGTCCAGTGCGATTTAGAAATGTGTGGGTCGTGGAAAGTGCGCAGCAATAACTGCGGCAATCGCCTTTACTCTTGCTCATAACCATCTTGATCGATAACTTCAAAGACATACCCGTTGGGGTCTTGAAAAAAGAATCGTTCAAACGGCGTGGTTCGCAGTGGAGCGATGAGTGTAGCGCCGTGGTCGAGGAGTCTTTGTTTTAGCTCAGGGAATTTGCTACCGGAGTGGAATATAGCAAAGTGTCTGCCAAATTCCGCTTCAAATGGAGATGGTTTAAATCCATCTACCAACAATAAGTGTAGTTGTTGATTCTCGGTAATATTGAGCCAGTCTGCATTGCGATTAATATTGTTAGGCTGCGAAATGGGCGTCCAGCCTAACGTGTTTTGAAAGAATAGACTGCTCGTCTCTACATCGGTAGTCGCAAGTGTGAGGTGTGCAAATGTCATTTGGGGGGATCCTTTGTGGTTGACGTCTCTTCTATCATAGGTAGGTTTGCCTATACAATACAGTTGGAACAAAAAATGTCGCGACGGTACAAAGCGGAAGTAGTTCGGCGATTGATAAAATCAGGCTTCGGAATGTTACATTAAAAATGGAAACGAGAATGGGAATAAGATCACTTGGATTACTACTGGCAATCAGTTTGTCGGGCTTGGCAATTGGATGTGGAGCAAACTCAGAACCTGATCCAGCGCCACAGGCGAAAAAGCAAAAAGTAATCCCCGGCGTGAATGCTCCTTTAACGGGCACTGCCAAAGCACGCCCAAAACGGAACAACCCTAAGCCAAGTTTAGATCTAGAGATTGAACCACCGTCGCAACAAATGCTTCGTCCGGCTACGGCGATTCACCCAGAAGTCAATCAGCTATTGGAAATGTTTACTCAGTCCAAAGATGATACCCCAACGTTGGTTGTGTGGATCGTTGATCGTACTAAGAGTGCAGCAAATATGGTGGATGCAGTAAAAATGCAGGCTCAGTATTTTTACGATGATTTGGTTGTCGAGGCAACAGAAAATACGACAGCGAATTTGGACGAACAAGTGGTTGAGCAAACACAATTATTAACATCGGTTTATTCCTTTGGTGAATCAACACAACGGCACTTAGAGGCGTCAGGTGATTTCAAGGCAGTGACGGAAGCATTTACACAAATAGCGATAGATTCCTCTGGAGTGGAAAATGCATTTACCGCCGTACGACAAGCGACAGATGATGTGTTGGACTTGCGCCGCCAGCAGGGATATGAAGTTTTTTTAGTGGTTGTGACTGATGAAGCAGGTGATGATCAGGGTCAGGCAGAGTTGTTGCGAAGTGATTTAGCAAAGTACGCGATACCAGTGTATGTGGTCGGTGTCCACGCTCCTTTTGGCAAACGTGCGATTTTACCAGACCATGTTGAGGCTGGAGTGGATGGGACTACGGGACAAATATTTATCAATCAAGGACCAGAAACACGTGATACAGAGCAATTATTAATGGAATATCCAGCCGCTGCGATGGTCGCGGAAACAGTGGATAGTGGGTTCGGTCCTTTTGCGTGGGAATACATTTGCCGAGTTAGTGGTGGTTCTTTTTTAGCGTTGCGAGCGCCAGGCTATACCTCGTCGATGCTCAACCGCCCGGGTAGCCGTCCGGTGGCGTTGATTGGTTCATACAATCGCTCGGCGTTGCAAAAATATGCTCCCGATTATATTAGTCAAGCTGAATACGAAACCAAGATTCAAGAGAATAAAGCGTTAGCTGCGTTGATCCAAGTGTCCAAGCTGGAAACGATTCAGGTGTTAAACAATCCCAAGCGAGATTTTACGAAACGTGACGAGGCCTCATTTAGCCGTGAATTGAGTCAAGCACAATTGGCGGCCGCACAACTCGAGCCGGCACTGCTACATGCTTATGAAATATTGCGACTAGGTGAATCTGACCGTGGTAAATTGGCGAACTTGCGTTGGCAAGCTGGATATGACCTAGCGATGGGGCGGTTGCTAGCTGCACGTTCTCGGGTAGAAGGTTATAACGCGATGTTGGCATTAATGAAACGCGGTAAAAAATTTGAAAACGAGTCGAGTACTACGTGGGTGATAGTACCATCGACCGATACAGAAGTGGGAAGTGTAATCAAGAAGATTGGAGATCGTGCCGTCCAGTATTTAGAGCGGGTGAAGACTGACCATCCTGGGACTCCGTGGGCACGGATGGCAGAAATGGAATTACAGGTCCCGGTGGGCTGGCAATGGCAAGAACAATAGCCCCCGCAAGTAAGCTACTCGGCGACGTCAAGAAATCCGACTAGCTGATATCACGCAGGCTGAAGCCATGCAATGGTGGATTATTCGAAGTTCCCGATGATCGGTAGTCATTGACTGTTGATATTATCAATGATGGTCATGACAATGGCGTTTAGTTTTGGTTCGGCGAGTTGTGCGATATTAATAACGCCAGCGGCAGTTGTTTCAACCAAAGCATCTGGCTGGGCGACATTAGTAACCGCGGACAACGCTAAAATTCGCATCCCCAAAACATGAGCGACTAATACTTCAGGAACCGTCGACATTCCAACCACGTCACCGCCAATTTTACGAACCATTCGATATTCGCTACGCGTTTCATAGTTTGGTCCTGTGAGTGCAACGTAACATCCTTGCTGTAAATAGAAGCCTTCTCGTCGTCCAGTTGCCATCGCGTTTTGGATTAACTGTGGGTCATAGATCGGAGATTTAGTATGGTTGCGATTTCGCGTTAACATCGCCAACAGCGGGTTCACTCGGAAAGTGAGATTGATGTGGCTATTGATGACGAGAATATCGCCACCCGATAGATTTGTATTCACAGCTCCACTCGCATTGGAGACGATTAGAATATCTGCGCCCAATTTTTGCATGACATGTACAGGCAAAACAACATCGTTAAGAGGGTGTCCTTCATACAAATGAAATCGTCCTTGCATGGCGATTAGCGGAACACCCTTGATGGAGCCTGATATGAGTTGTCCTTTATGGTCGGGTGCTGAGGAGTGAGGAAAATGTGGTATGTCGGCATAGGAAATAGCGACGGAACTTTCGATACGATCGGCGAATTGTCCTAAGCCAGTGCCTAGTATGAGCGCTATGCGAGGCGTTTGTTGGATGTGCTGTCGCACATAAGTATACGCTTCTTGAATTCGCTGAGACTCTAAGATACTTCTGTTCATGGTGTTCATGCCGGCCGTTTGAACTTTGCTTAAGCTTGCTCTAAGGCTAGTACGCCTTTAACTAGAGTAGTCAGCCGTGGTTCGGCCTCGTTGGCGACGGCGATAATTTCCTCGACGTTGGCTGGTTTCAATGCGTCAGCTAGGCACATATCGGTAATCACCGAGAAGCCGACACAACGCATACCACAGTGCACCGCGACAAGGACTTCGGGAACGGTTGACATGCCAACGACGTCAGCACCGATGGTTCGCAAGAAGCGATATTCAGCACGAGTCTCTAAGTTAGGACCGGCGACAGCCACAAACACTCCGCGGTGTGCTACGATATCAGCAGCGCGGGCGACGCAGAGGGCGCGGTCGACTAGGGCTAATTCGTAGGGTTCACACATATCTGGGAAGCGCGGTCCTAGTCGGTCGTCGTTGATTCCAATCAATGGATTATCACCCATTAAATTGATTTGGTCTTCGATAATCATGATATCACCACAGCGATATGTTGGATTCATACCACCACAGGCATTGGACACGACAAGTAGTTCAGCGCCCATGGCTTGCATTACGCGGACGGGTAAAGTGATCGATTTAAGCGGATAGCCTTCATACATATGCATACGACCCTCCATTGCCATGACGGGTAGTCCATTGAGAGTGCCGCAGATTAGTCGACCGGCGTGACTGACCGCGGTGGATTGAGGAAAGTGCGGGATGTCCGCGTAATCCAAGGTTGCTTGGATATCGATTTCTTCAACTAAACTGCCGAGCCCAGTGCCGAGGATAATTCCAGCATGGGGGGTCATATTCCACTGTT
>Ga0315327_10001631_pt1 | contig 11732 bp, 11 predicted proteins | sample M110032315metaG_FD_203460 | JGI IMG/M metagenome (GOLD analysis project Ga0315327, IMG submission 203460) | Ammonia-oxidizing marine archaeal communities from Monterey Bay, California, United States - M1 100m 32315 | ecosystem: Environmental > Aquatic > Marine > Coastal | place: USA: California... | reverse complement strand
GACGGACGAATTACTCTCGTAACACAATCATTAGAAACTCAGCTGGATCGATTTCATACGCTATTCCTGCTCGCATTAAACGGCTTCCGCGCTCTAATCCCACTCCGCGTTCCCATCTCATCAAATGTCTTTGCTAGAAGCTCTCATACTCGGAATCATTCAAGGTCTCACCGAATTTCTGCCCGTTAGCAGTAGCGGACACCTGGAGCTAGGCAAAGTCCTCCTCGGAATTGAGCCCAGCAGCGACGTCACCTTCACCGTAGTTGTGCATGGAGCGACGGTTCTCAGTACCATCGTCGTATTCTATCGCGATATTATCAATTTGCTAAAAGGCGTCTTCGAATTCAAATGGAACGACTCCACCGACTACGCTTTCAAGATTTGCCTATCGGCAATCCCCGTCGCTATTATCGGACTTCTCTTCAAAGAAGAAATCGAAGGTTTCTTTAACAACAACGTCTTGCTCGTCGGTTGCATGCTGCTGGTTACCGGATCGTTGTTGGCATTCACCTACTATTCGCCCAAAGACGGGGGCGAGGTCACCAAAGGCAAAGCGATCATCATCGGCATCGCTCAAGCTATCGCCGTCCTGCCTGGCATCTCGCGTTCCGGTTCAACAATCGCCGTAGGTCTTCTGCTCGGCGTCGACAAAAAGAAAGTCGCCCGTTTCTCCTTCCTCATGGTTCTGATTCCGATAATCGGCGCCAACGCGAAGGACATCCTCGACGGTGGAATGGCGAACAGCTCAATCGGTGCCCTACCGCTGCTCGCCGGATTCCTCGCAGCTTTTCTTTCCGGTGTACTCGCCTGCAAATGGATGATCGCTATCGTCACGCGCGGAAAGCTCATTCACTTCGCGATCTATTGTTTTATAGCTGCCATAGCCGCCATAATAGCGCACTACGCGGCCTCGTAGTCAGGCGACTATCCGCCAAAGACTATTGATCTCCCAAAGATCTCGTTTCAACCTCCCCGATATGAAACTGGGTTTTCTCGCCTCGCACGGCGGCAGCAACATGCAAGCGATCCTGGACGGTTGCGACGATGGATGGATTTCAGCGACTCCAGCGATACTCATCTGCAACAACCCAAACACCCAAGCAGTCGAACGCGCTCAATTGGCTGATCTGCCCGTACGCATCCTCAACGGGAAAAACCACCCAGACCCTGAGTCTCTCGATCATGCGATATTGGACGCTCTCACGAATGCTAGAATCGACCTCATCGTCCTAGCCGGGTTTATGAAGAAGATCGGCCCGCTAACGATGGCCGCATTCCGCAACCGCATCGTCAACATCCACCCCTCTCTACTTCCAAAATTCGGGGGCCAAGGCATGTACGGCCTTCGCGTCCATAAAGCCGTATTGGAAGCCGGCGAAATCGAAACCGGAGCCACCGTTCACCTCATCGGCTCCCAATACGACGAAGGCCCCATTCTCCAACAAGCCACCGTTCCTGTGTATCCAGGGGACACCCCTGAAGCGCTTCAACTCCGCGTTCTCGACCAAGAACACCAACTCTACCCCGATACGCTCGCCAAAATAGCCCGAGGCGAAATCGAATTACCATAAATCTACTTCAATAATTTCGTTGCTAGCACTGCATCATATTCCAATTCTAATCACCTAACTTATAAGTACTTGTGTCCCCGATACCCTTCTTATAATCTAACAGTGAAATACATCCAAAATTCCATGAATAGATCCCTTCTATCTTTCGCCCTATTGGCCAGCTTTTGTCTATTGCCAAATGCAAATGCGACCATCGAGTTCATCTTCACCATAAAAGAACAAGTATTCGATCAGCAGGGGAACACTCAACCCGTCACGCCCACTGAATGGAGCTTCGGAGCAGGAGTATCAGGAGACGAACAACTCACCGCAGTATCCGTCTCTTTGCCTGGCGAGAACAACGCAACCTCCATCGTTGGAGAAGACGGCAGTTTCGAACTAGATCCGGATAGCTTGGCTACCAAAGCCGCATTGGATGCGGCATATCCAAACGGCAGTTTTTCTTTTAGTATTACTGATGGAGGCGAAACTCAAGATTTGGGCCCCTTTTCCATTACTGGGGATGGCTACCCTATAGCTCCTCACATTACAAATGCGCAAGCACTACAGGACACCAATTACGCTCAAGACTTCCTTGTCACCTGGAACGCCTTCACTGGAGCCGGTCCCGAGGATAGAGTAATTTTTAACCTGTACGATGACACGGACGACGAAGAACTCATTTTCGAATTCCTAGACGCCACGGCCACTTCGTTCACCATTCCCGAAAATACTTTCTCAGAAAACAAATACTACGAAGTAGACGTCATATTCGTAAACGAAACGGGTGGACTCGACAGTCCCGAAACGATTATTGGCTACCTATCGACTACGAGCTTCTTGCTTTACACGCAACCAAAGGCCACCGAATTCGCCACATGGCTTCAATTATTTTTCGCCGGAGATGACCTTCTCAACCCAAATATAGCCGGACCAGACGCCGACCCCGATGGCGACAAGTTGAGCAATCGATTCGAGTTCCTCGCAAAACTTAGCCCAATCGACAACTCCTCAACCCTAACATACGATTTCATATCCCAATCTGGCGAGAAAGTGATCATTAGTCCCATTTACGATGAAGTCCTATGGGAAGTCCAATCCAGTACGGATCTTCTAATCTGGAACACAGTCGAACAGGAATCCTACACAGTAGTAGAAAATCAAATACAAATTGACCTAGAATTATTTTTGCCTAATACGTTTTTCAAAGTAGTTCTATCGCCCCAGGCCCCTGCTGTGGAATAACCGGTCACGTCTACGACCACGGGGTCAAATGGCAAGAAAGTCTTCTTTACCGGGCACAGCTTCTTCATCCTCCTGGGCTATATGGCAAAGAAGATTGATCTGATTGCCAAGGCGGCGGGGAGAGAAAAGCACGAGCTTGTCGGCTAGCACTAGAGCGGCTGCGGAAGCGGTGCCGTAGATAAATAGTGGACCGAAGGGGCGGATGAGGAGCCACGGAAATCCGTGGCCGCGGGGAAAGTTGATATTTTGACCGTGTGCACCTATTATCTGAAGAAGTTGTCTAAACAGGAGGAGAGTAACCCGGACGGGTTGATCTACCTCATCACGACCAAGATCCCGTCCGACGGCAAGTACGAGGGAGGCTGGCCCGTCCAGACAAAGGCTGAACTTGCCAAGCTTTCCGGCCTTGGCGACGACCGTGATCCTCTCCGATCACCGGCCCTGGTGGCAAAGGTGAGCTCACCGAATACAGCCCGGTTCACCACAAGTACCAGACTCAGGCACCCTGGACTACCCATATCAGAAGAGCAGCCCTTGAACATTCCAGCCAGATTCATTTATTGACCCCTTTCCTAGGGTATCGATAAAAATATCGTGTAATATCGAGTACCCAATCTCTATGGGCCTCATGAACTAGCCTTGTTCCTCATCTATGACCAATCTACCCTGGAAACCGATCGGCCTCGCCGCGGGCGGCATAGTCTTCGCCGCCATGCTGCTTTTCTATAATCCCGTACCTGAAAACCCCAAAGTGGGATTCATGGCCTCCATCGCAGCACTCATGGCTATCCTTTGGATCAGCGAAGCCATACCGCTCGCCGCCACCGCCCTCATCCCGGTCATCGCCTTGCCCCTGACCGGTATCATCGACGCGGGAACCATCACCAAATCCTACGTCAACTCCATCGTCTTCCTCTTCATCGGCGGTTTCCTCATTGCACTCTCTATGGAACGCTGGAACCTGCACCGCCGGATTGCCCTTAACATTATCAACGCCATCGGCAAACGGGCCGACCTGATGGTACTCGGTTTCATGGTCGCCTCAGGCTTCCTGTCCATGTGGATATCCAATACGGCCACCGCCGTAATGATGCTGCCGATCGGACTGGCTATCATCTCCAAGATGGAAGACGCCTTCGGGAAAGAACGTACCCACGGACTCTCCCTCGCCATCATGCTAGGCATCGCCTACGGCGCCTCGATTGGCGGCGTATCCACTCTCGTGGGTACACCTACGAACCTCGCATTCGTGCGCATTTTCCAGGAATCCTTTCCCAAAGCGCCACCCATCGAATTCGGGAAATGGATACTCATCGGTATCCCCTATTCCGCGTCGCTAATGCTCGTCGTCTGGTTCCTACTGACCCGCTTTCTCTGCCGCGTCGACCCCTCACTCACCCTGGATCGTGCAGTGATCCACAAAGAGCTGACCGAACTCGGCCCGCTAAAACGCGAAGAGAAACTCGTCCTCTTCGTATTCGCCTCGACCGTTTTCCTATGGCTCTTCCGCAAGGATCTGCACATCGGGGCCTTCAACCTACCAGGCTGGTCTAATCTCTGGAGCGGTTTCGCAAATATCGACGACGGCACGATTGCTATCGCTATGGCCCTCATTCTCTTCGTTCTGCCCGCTCAAAACGACAGCGGCGCCCATCGCATCCTAGAAAACGACGCCTTCAAAAAACTGCCCTGGGCCATCATCCTGCTTTTCGGCGGCGGTTTCGCATTGGCGAGCGGCTTCGGGGCCAGCGGATTATCGCAGCATATTGGGCAAGGCTTTCAAGCAATAGGCGAAGTGCCAACCCTGGTGCTCATTATCATCATCTGCCTCAGCGTTACCTTCCTGACTGAGCTTACCTCCAACGTGGCCACACTTTCAATGCTGTTACCCATTCTCGCAACCTGGGCCGTCAGCGTCCAAGTTCACCCCTTACTCTTCGCCATTCCCGCTACGATATCCTCCTCTATGGCCTTCATGATGCCCGTCGCTACCCCGCCCAATGCAGTGGTCTTCGGCAGCCAACGCATCCGCATCGCCGAGATGGCCCGCACCGGCCTGCTGCTCAACCTGATAGCAGTCGTGTTCACCGTTATCGCCACCTACCTACTTCTGCCCGCGTTCATCGAGTCGCCCATGGGCGACTTTCCCGACTGGGCGAAGTGATTCATTCGAACAAAATCCATTCTCAGCCTTGCTCTTTCACACTCCCTAGGGCCACCGAGAATCGAACTCAGATCTAACGTTTAGGAAACGCTTGTTCTATCCGTTGAACTATGGCCCCAGTTGGTGATCGGACCTGAGTCCGCTGACGAGATGGGGTTCTGGAGAATCTTACCTCGTCTGTAAAGACAGACTTCCAATCAGTTTATCGTTTTCCGTTATTGACAAGGCCCCACCCGAGCCTAATTTCCCCCCTTCCTATGATTAATGAAGAGATCAACAGAAGCCTCACGCCACAAGAGCTGGACTTCACCCACGCTCACATAATGGCCCGTTACGTAACCGAAACAGGCAAGATCCTCCCACGTAAAGTGACTCGTCTTTCATCTAAGCAGCAGCGCAAGATCAACAAAGCAATCAAGCGCGCTCGCAATATGCTGATGATGCAGTAGGAGCGGATTTCCCCCTCCAAGAGCCCGCAGGTTCGGGTTGACCTGCTTTCATGGCCGATATTTTAAAACCCACCGATGAGAACTTGCGTAATTTACGCGAGTTTTTGCGTTTAGGTGGCCTTCTTGCAGTTCCCACGGAAACCGTCTACGGCCTCGCCGCCAACGCGCTTGACGCGAAGGCCTGCGAGAAAATCTTTGAAGCTAAAAAACGCCCGAGCAACGACCCGCTCATCTGCCACGTCGCCTCATACGAGGCACTCGAATCCTTTTGCGAACCGAACGACGTTTCAAAGACTCTCGCCGATGCGTTTTGGCCCGGCCCGCTGACCTTCGTTCTACCGAAGAAGGACACCATACCAGGCATTGTGACCGCCGGCCTAAACTCAGTCGCCGTCCGCAGCCCAAACCACCCGGTTTTCCGTCAGCTCATAGAAGGTTGCGACTTTCCGCTGGCAGCTCCCAGCGCCAATCCCTTCGCCTACATCAGCCCAACCCAAGCCATTCACGTACAGGCTAACCTAGGCGAGCAAATCGAATACATTCTCGACGGAGGCCCTTGCGAGCACGGACTTGAATCGACAATTGTCGACCTGCGCGATCCAGCCTATCCGGAGATCCTACGCTATGGAGCCCTCCCCGTCGAATTGATCGAAAACGCAGTGAAGCGACGTCTCCTTCGTCCCACTCGAAACTCCGATCACGCCGGAGTCTCCATCGCCCCGGGCTCTCTGCCCAAGCACTACAGCCCACGCACCCCCCTCGATCTTCGCCCCAACGCCGTCTCGGAAAGCGAACTGGTCGAATCAGATCAAAAAACCGCCTATCTGCTTCTTCGCAAACCGGTTAACGCTCGAGCAAACAACATTCACTGGCTCTCGGAGAACGGTGAACTCGAAGCAATCGCATCCAGTCTCTTCGCCAAACTTCGTGAACTCGATAACGCCGGCTATCAAAAAATCATCGCCGAGGAAGCGCCTGAACTCGGCCTCGGCCTTGCAATTAACGACCGACTCAGGCGAGCCTCTTTTCGCTAATATCGCACTGAGGCGGACAAGCGGATAATTTGCTCGGCCTCGTCTTCGTTCACGAAATTCAAGCTGCCGCTCCGGAAAACGTAACCACCCGCAAAACGGATCGATTGATTCGGCGAAAAGCTTACTGCTATCTCGCCGCTATAGATTTCCTTTGCGAAATCCGGTTCTAATTCAGCCCAGCTCTTCGACACCCCATAATAAGAGGACCACATATCTGACAATGTGAAATCGCCAGCGAACGAGAGGGTTTCCGCCTGCGCAAACGCGTCCGCCACTAGCGAAGGACGCGTGGAACGATTAAACGTTAACGTATACTGGGAATCGATCCCCGCCTGCCAAACCAAAGCACCGTCTACCTCCAATGCCGACTCGCTACGATCTCCATCCAACTGGGAATTACGTGCCCCAGCAGTTACCTGAGCGTAAAACCCTTCCCCAAGCCCCGCTGAAACACCTGCCTTAAATGCCTGTTCCGACGATTGTCGAAGTTCGGAATTCGAAGTGAGTTTCGAAGATTTAAACTCCACTCCCACCAGAAAATCCGTGTTCTCCGTGAGATTCGCGATCTCCGTTCGAATCTCCACAGGGATGTGCGTTTGCTCGAGAAAATCGAGATTTCCATTAGACAAAATCGATTCCGCATGCTGCACCGCGGCAGACATCTCGTATGAACGGCCCATTCCAAACTCGCGCGTCACCAAAGCCTGAAAACGCGCTCCATCCAGCAATCGAGCTCTCGCCATTCGCTCTGGATCCGACCAGGGCGAACGTCTCAATTGGTACTGCACCTCGGCTACAAACGGAAAATCCGACGCCGTAGAATCCAAATAACCGAACAGGCTCGCTCCCGACCAAATGGCATCAACCCGATGCCGCATTGCCAGCGGCAATCCCGACGCTTTGGCCGATCGATAGTCCAACGGGGCCGCATGCTTCAAATCGCGATCGAACGAATATTCGAGCACCGGTATCATGTACTCTTTCTCCGTCACGCCACTCTCCGCTTCCAATTCTTGCCCATCCTTGTCCGCACGCAGAGAGGCGCCGAGCATCATAAGGCCGGCGAGCGCAGTAGCGGTTATTCGACCGCAAAGCATTGAACCAAGAAGAGACATCTAGAAACGAGTGTAAGTTTGATCGACAAGTTTGAATCAGGATTAAAGCCATAGCCCTCCCATATTCCAACAAAGCGGGTTTTTGCCGAAAACTCAAGCTCGGAGCGCAATGATCCTAGTCTGCAGAGGCATCTTCGCTCGATTCTTCTTCGTCTAGAACCTTCAGCGTAGCGGCGATAACGCGGCGATCATCCAAACTTGCCGCCATAATCGCGAGCCGATCGATCCGAAAAGACTCTTGAGGTCGTGGCATACGCCCAAGCTTCAACGTAATATAGCCGCCAAACGTAGACACTTCGTCAGATTCGAGCTCTACGCCGATCTCCTCCGAAACATCGTGCAGCGGAGTGAGCCCATCTACTAGAAAACCGCCATCGCCCAACTTGGATATCATCTCCTTGTCCCTATCAAACTCGTCCTGGATTTCTCCAACCAATTCCTCGAGAACATCCTCCAACGTAATCGCTCCGACCGCTCCTCCAAATTCGTCGGTCAACAAAGCGAAATGCTGCTTCTGCTTCAAAAAGCCCTGCAGCACGCCTTCCAACGGCTCATCCATCGAAAATCGCGCGATAGGACGCTTAAGTTCCTGCAAATCAACATCCTTGGACAACTTCCCGCTGCGGAACACATCCTTTATATGGACTATACCAATGCACTGATCTAAATCCGCCTCGCACACGGGAAAGCGCGTGTGTCCAGTATCTCGAGCAACCTCCAAGTTCTCCTCGATTGAATCCTCCACATCGAAATAACTGAGCTGATTTCGAGGGATCATAATATCGTGCGCCACCCGTTTTCGCAGATCCATCACGTTTTTCAATATACGTTCCGTTACCGTCGGCAACTCGCCGCCGCTACTGACGATCGAACGGATCTGCGAATCGACATCGATTAAATTCAAATCGGAATTCGGATCCAGCCTCAACCCCTTCAGCAATATCCCCGAGAACCCGTTCAACAGACTCGAAAACGGCTTGGCCAATAATCTAAATACCCGAACCAACGGCACCGTCACTGCCAAAGTTCGCATAGGATGCTGCATGGCCAAAGCACGAGGAACCAACTCGCCTAGGACGTAGTGAATGCCTACCGCGAGCAACAAGCTTAGCGCCATCGCTAGGCGCATCTGGCTTTCTCCCGACCAACCAATCGCTTGCAAAGCCGACAAAATAAGCGGAACAAGCAAGCAACCCATCGCGATCATGCATAGCGTTATACCCAGGCGCAGAACCTTGATGCTCCCGCTCATGTCTTCCAACAAGGTCGCAATCGCGATCGATTCCTTCGCCTTGTCCATCTTCCCGGTTCCATAGCGAGTAAACCGCAATTTCATCAAACCAAACTCAGTGGCGGCAAAAACGGCATTCAAAATGAGAAAGCCTAAAACGGCTCCTCCTGAGAGCATCAACTCGGTCGACGAAAAGTTCACTGGGCTATCGCAAAAAAATGCACATTCCAACAATGCCGCTATACGCTCCGTTTACTCAAGAACGAAGTGAGCGAGGCCAATGCGCGCTCGTTCTCCTCCTGCGTCCCAATCGAAATGCGAACCCATTCGCCCATCCCGTAGGGAGCAAGCGGACGAACAATGACTCCATCCTGCTGCATCGCCTCAAAAGCGGCGACGCCATCCCCCAGATTAATCGTCAGAAAATTCGCATATGTCTTAATGTATTCGATCCCCAATGACCCCAATCGCTTCTCGAAGAACATCACGCCCTCGGCATTCTCCATCCGGCACTTTTCCACGAAAGACCTATCCTCCAAAGCCGCAACCGCAGCAGCCTGAGCCACCGCATTCGCATTGAAGGGTTCACGGGCCCGATTCAGAAGCGAAACCAATTCAGGATCTCCATAACCATAACCAATCCTTAACCCCGCCAATCCATATATTTTGGAAAATGTACGCGTACAGAATACCTTTCGTCCTTGCCCGATCAAGCCTCTCAGATCTACCGGATCGTCTAAATATTCCGAATACGCTTCGTCCAAAACGAACACAACCTGTTCAGGCAGAGCATATATCAATTCCAAGATCTCCTCTTTCGTGTTCGCCGAACCGCTTGGATTATCCGGACTCGCCAAGAAGACCAATTTGGTGCGGTCCGTAACGGCAGCCGCCATCCCGCGCAAATCATGCCGATAGTCTATCGTCGGAACCTCCACCGGTATTCCGCCAAACAAAAGCGTTACCAGCTTGTACACGATAAAGGCACCTTGCCCCATGACAACCTCGTCACCTTCCCCGATGAACGCATGCCCGAGCAACTCGAGGACCTCGTTCGAGCCGTTGCCGACGATAAATTGATCCGACTTTAATTCCAGCGTTCGAGCCAGCGCTTGCTTCAAGTCATAACAACCACCGTCTGGATACAGTTGGATACTATCCATTGCCGCCTTGCCTGCCGCAACCGCTTTGGGCGAAGCCCCCAGCGGGTTCTCGTTCGACGCCAATTTCACTATCGTCGAAGGGTCCAAACCCAGGTCACGAGCCACGTATTCGATCGGCTTGCCAGGTTGATAGACCGGTTGCGAAAGAAGTTCAGGTTTAACTAAGTCAGCGTAAGTCGGCATGATAAATTCTCTGAGAGGCTGCTAAATAAATCCCGCCTGAATAGTCGAAGTGGGTCTTCCCATTCAAATTGCGGCTTTCGATTCGAGCAATACCCGAGGAATATTGCCAATACGAGGCAATGCAATTTGAGCGGAAAAGACACGCAAGTACGAATTGGCTGACTTCTTTAACGGACTCTAAGATCAAACCAAAAGGGATTCTCTTGTCGCAGGCAAGCCTGAGCGAAAACCAGCCCTTGATTAAGGCACATGCCAAAGCGGCGACAAAGAAAAAACCCGGGCGAATCCCCATTCGCCCGGGCCCTCCTCTAGTTTTTTCTGGGTTCCTCAAATCCACTCCAGAAAAAATTTTCCCTATTTCCTAACAACAGTGAATACTGTTTCATCGCTGCTTTTGAATCAGACCCATTCAGAGCAATTCGGTTTCCAAAAAAATACCTTTTCTAAAACCGTTTGAACACCAATACTTTACCAAAACCCAACCCCTCAGATAATCGGTTTATTTCTCGATTTTATTTATTTAATCCTCACAATCTCATTCCGAATTCACTACTTCCATGATCCCTATAGCTCCTCCATCCACTCTATTCCGGGCCTTTCTTTGGCTGGGTATAACCGTAACGGTCTTCTTTATTCTCTTCATAGGCCAAAAGCTGATCATACCCTTTATCCTGGCGATCTTCATTTGGTACCTAATCAATGTCCTCTCCTTCGCCATCATGAAGCTGAAAGTCGGCGGACGAGCGCTACCGGCATCGCTTCGGTACATCGCTTCGGTTTTACTCATAGTCGGAATTCTCAGCGTCTTCTTCACATTCATCACCAAGAACGTCAGCGAAGTCATTCAAGTAGCCCCCGAATACCAGGCCAAAATCGAACCGATGATCGATAAGGTCTACGGCTGGCTCCCTTTCGATGAACAGCCCCCAATTAAAGAATTCGTCTCTCAATTCGATTTCAGCGGTCTTATAAAAAATGTTGCCGGAGCCCTAGGCAGCCTGGCCGGCAACGCCGGTTTAATCAGTATCTACGTTGTGTTCCTCTTCCTTGAGCAACGCAGTTTCGGCCCCAAAATAAAAGGCATGGCCCGGGGCAACATCAAGGAAACCGAAGTACTTAAAATAATCGAGCAAATCGACCGCGACACGCGAAAGTACATCGGCATTAAAACCCTCGCCAGCCTGACCACCGCCCTTCTCAGCTACGGAGTAATGACCTGGGCTGGCCTCGATTTTGCAGCCTTCTGGGCTTTGCTCATCTTTTTCTTCAATTTCATCCCGACTATTGGCTCGATCCTCGCAACCGTTTTCCCATCGATCCTCGCCCTCATACAATTCGAAAGCCCAAGCACGGTAGGTCTCGTGATCGGCGGGATTTTGGCCACTCAAATTCTGGTAGGCAATCTCCTCGAACCACGACTCATGGGCAATTCCCTCAATCTAAGCCCGCTAGTGATTCTTCTTTCCCTCGGACTCTGGGGATCCTTGTGGGGCGTTTCCGGAATGTTTCTTTGCGTACCGATAACGGTTATCGCGATGATCATCTGTTCGCACTTCCCGCAAACCCGCCCGATCGCCGTTCTCCTATCCGGCAACGGC
>Ga0315327_10001627_pt1 | contig 11737 bp, 12 predicted proteins | sample M110032315metaG_FD_203460 | JGI IMG/M metagenome (GOLD analysis project Ga0315327, IMG submission 203460) | Ammonia-oxidizing marine archaeal communities from Monterey Bay, California, United States - M1 100m 32315 | ecosystem: Environmental > Aquatic > Marine > Coastal | place: USA: California... | reverse complement strand
TGTATGGCTGCACTCATCTCAAAATCTAATATAAAATTCAGCGCATGATTATCTCAAAAAATAAGACGCTAAAGTCGTTATTCTTTTTATTTTTTTTATCCACAATATCGTTCAACGTCTTCGCTACGAATCAAATCAAAATTATGCTTTATGGTGACAGCTTGATGGCTGGTTATGGCTTAACTCAAAATGAAAATTTATCTTCTGTATTGCCTTCCAAATTTAACCTTACCGAGTCTCAATTACAAATCATTAATGCCAGTGTCTCTGGAAATACTTCAAGTAATGGTTTAGCCAGATTAGATTGGTCTCTCGAGGATAAACCAAATATTGTGATTTTATGTCTTGGCGCAAACGATATGTTAAGAGGTATAGACCCTAAATTAACCAAACAAAACCTTAATCAAATAATTGAAAAAATGATACAAAATGGTTCAAAGGTTATACTTGCTGGAATGCGTTCACCTGAAAGTATGGGTCAGAACTATCAGCAAGAATTTGATCTAATTTATCAAGAGCTCGCTGAAGAACATGAGGTAATTTTTATGCCATTCCTACTCGAGGGCGTTGCACTTGAAAAAGATTACTTGCAAAGCGACTACAAACACCCGAACGCCTTGGGTGTTAATATTATGGCCAGTAATCTGTATCCATATATATTAAAGGGTATGAGTTTATTGTAAATTTCCGTCTTGGAATCTTTATCTAATTATTTGATTATAAGGCGCTTGACCTCTTTGCCACCTATCAAATGTGATTCAATAATTTCGTCAACATCTTCTTCATCAATATACTGATACCAAACATCATCTGGATACACCACAGCGACGGGGCCATGCTCACATCGTCCTAGACAACGAGACTCACTAACACCAAAACGTCCCTCACCTAACATCAAATTTTCACGGCAGCGATCCTTGGCATAACGATAGAGTTCTTTGGCGCCATTTTGTGAACAGCACTGCTTGCCATTAGTGCGAATATTGTTACAGAAAAAAATATGGTGTTTGTAAAAGTTGCTCATAAAACTATGGCCCTCTTATAGCATTGTTTTTTGTCAATGCCAGTAATTTTGGCTGCTAGCTTAGCCGCTTTTGATGCGCCCATTTCAGCGCAAAGAATAGGCAACAGAGAATCTAATTGGGCCTCAGCCCCTGCTATATCTATTTTATCACTTGCTGCAACCAATATAACAAATTCCCCTTTCTGGTTGCTCTGGTCAATATTGAGGTATTTAATTAGATTTGGAATTGAGTCTGTCTGAATTGTCTCGAATGCTTTAGTTAACTCCTTAGCAAGGCAGACTTCTCGGCTATCCCCAAATATTGCATGCATGTCAGTTAAAGTACCCAATATGCGCTTAGGAGATTCGTAAAAAATACACGTCTTAGTTTGATTGAGAAGACTTTTTAGTAGCTTTATTCTTGCAGTTTTCTTGCTCGGCAAAAAACCTAAAAAAGTGAAGCTATCACTTGCCAAACCTGAGGCAGATAAAGCAGTAATTAGAGCGCTTGGGCCTGGAATTGGAACAACTCTTAGATCTTCTTTTTTTGCTTGAGCGACTAAAAAATAGCCAGGATCACTAATAAGTGGTGTACCTGCATCACTTATCAAGGCTATAGATTTACCAGAATGGAGCTCATCAATTATAGCTTTCGTTTTTTTTCGTTCGTTGTGTTCATGAAAAGCGCGAATAGGCTTTGCAATATTTAAATGTTTCAATAGTTTTTTACTGTGTCGAGTGTCTTCTGCTAAGACAATATCAATACCTTTTAGGATTTCAACAGCCCTAAATGTAATGTCATCTAAATTACCAATTGGTGTGGCAACAATGAAGAGTATTCCTTTCATATATTTAACTTAAAGCCATGCATAAAACATTAGATTAATTGAAAACAAACATCATTATGCTTGATTAATAGATTAATTATCAAAATTTATGTGTTGCTTTGATGTTAATAGTATTAAATCTGATTTAAAATATTATGTAAGTTAATTTGAAACTACACCTGTTGAGGTGCAAGGAGTAATAGTGAAAAAAGTAATACTGTTATGTGCCCTATTAGCTTCATCGTTTATCTTGTCTTCGTGTTCACCAATAGTTCAAGGTGCGGCCGCTGTTACTACGGTTGCTACGATGTCAAATGATCGTCGTAGTGCAGGTGAAATTCTTGATGACAAAACGCTTGATTTGAACCTTAGTAGCATTGTCAGAAAAGATACAATACTTGAAGATATGCACATTAACTTTATGGTCTATAACAAAGCTGTACTAATGACCGGTGAGTCTCCGAGCGCTGAAGCAAGCGATTATCTCGAAAAACAAATCAAGAGAAATGCGCCCAAAATAAAGCAACTTATTAATGAAGTTGTAGTGATGCCAAATAGTGGTTACTTATCGAGAGCTAAAGATGGAATCATTACTGTACAGATAGAGACAATATTTCTTAACCAAGAAGTTTTTCATCCAGCCCATGTTCGTGTCATGACTGAGCGAAGAACAGTATACCTAATGGGATCAGTCACTAAAAGAGAAGCAGAGCATGCAACCAATATAGCCACCAGAGCAAAAAATGTTGACAAAGTCGTTAAACTATTTAACTACTTATTGGTTCGCCCAGCTAAAGAAATTGAGAGAGATAATAAAAAGAAGGCAGAAGCAGAAAGGAAGGCAGAACTGGATTCTAAAAGGGCAGAACTCGAAGCTGCACAAACAGCACTTCAGCAACAAATTGACGAACTGAGCGCTAAATAAACTCCTTTATCGGACCAAATGTGTGCCGGTGAATACCCTGGATAGGTCCATATTTTGACAAAGCTATGAGGTGTTTCCGGGTACCATAACCTTTGTGTTGAGCAAAGCCGTATTGCGGATATTGTGAATCTAGTTCGCTCATTTGCCGATCTCGAGTCACTTTTGCGATAATAGATGCTGCCGAAATTGTTGGCTCACTTAAGTCACCTTTTATTATTGCCATGCAGTTAGCAATGTCTGGGCAGTGATTGCCATCTACTATTACATTAAAAATAGTATTACCTCTGTACTTGAAGTATTCTTCCTGTAAATCAATAATAGCTCTCTTCATTGCCAGCATAGTTGCTTGCAAGATATTAATTTGGTCAATTTCAATACTGCTTGCCTCAGCCACAGACCAGTAGCATTGGTCAGTAATCTGTTGATAGAGTGAATCACGTTTTTTTTCGCTCAGTTTTTTTGAATCTGTTAAACCATATAGATGAAAATTGGGCGGCAAAATAACCGCTGCAGCAACGACACTTCCTACTAATGGGCCTCTTCCAGCCTCATCAACACCGATGGTTCTCAAATCAGAGCAATGATTCAATTGCTTTGCAGCCAATGTCAGTTCGGTAGTAGGCGCCTTGCCATTCAACCTTTTCTAAAAACTTGTAGGCTTTTTTTTGCGCTTGCTGAATATCTTTACCTAAAGCAGTTACACACATAACTCGTCCACCATTACTATAGATATTATTATTGTTTAACTTCGTACCTGCATGAAAAATCTTAACATCGAACGAATCATTTGGGAGTTCAATTTTTTCACCCTTAGCATATTTCTCTGGGTAACCATCTGCCGCCATAACAACTCCCAAACAGGCTCTTTCATCCCACTCAACAGCCACTTCATCTAACCTACCTTGAGTAGCAGCGATACATAGTGAAGCAAGATTTGATTTTAAACGCATCATTATAGGTTGTGTTTCTGGATCACCAAATCTGCAGTTGTATTCCAATACTTTTACCTCGTTACTCTCATCAATCATTAATCCCGCATATAGAAAACCAGTGTATGGAACACCTTCTGATACCATCGCATCGACGGTAGCTCGAATCACTGTATGCATCACATTCTCAAAAATGGTTTCACTAACAATTGGTGCAGGTGAGTAAGCTCCCATACCCCCGGTGTTAGGTCCTTTATCTCCATTATCTCGAGCCTTATGGTCTTGTGAGGTAGCCATAGGTAGAATATTTTTTCCATCTACCATGACAATAAAGCTTGCCTCTTCGCCAACTAAAAACTCCTCAATTACAACACAAGACCCCGCGTCACCAAAACGATTTCCTTGTAGCATATCGTGAATAGCATCAATTGCTTCTTGTTCTGTATTAGCAATAATAACACCCTTTCCTGCTGCCAAACCGTCGGCTTTAATAACTATAGGGGTTCCTTTTTCCTTAACATAATGAATGGCTGATTTCTCTTCCGTAAATACCTGATAAAAAGCAGTAGGTATCTTATTTCTATGTAAGAAGTCTTTACAAAAAGCCTTCGATCCCTCTAATTGAGCAGCCAGTTGAGTGGGCCCAAAAATAGCCAAACCCTGAGCTTGAAAGTCATCCACAATACCAATAACAAGAGGGGCTTCAGGACCAACAATTGTAATGTCGATGGCCTCACTTTTGGCAAATTCTATTAGTGCTGGAATATCTTCAGAGTCTATCTCAATATTTGAAATTTTATGTTCTAACGCTGTACCTGCATTTCCCGGTGCAACAAAGACATGGCGAACCTCTTCAAAGCTTGCGCATTGCCAGGCTAGTGCATGTTCGCGCCCACCCGAACCGATTACCAAAACCTTCATAATAATTCCCTTATATTGTTTCAACCTAATCGATCAAAGGTTGCCATGGATACAAATTATAATCTAGCAACATGTTATTGCTAGGAAAATAAAAACAAAGCCTTGGCAACTATGGATTCTGGGCCGTGATGATTATATTTTATATATTACGCGGAATCACTTTAGGATTTAAATATCCCCATATTGATGCATCTGCTGATTAAACAAATAACCGTTTAGGTAAGATTTCAGACATTAGATTGCTTCCCCCAATGCCTATAAATTGTTCATTGTGATCATACAGCTTAAGCTTTTGAGGAGTACTAAAACCTAGATATTCAATTTTCTTACCCAACCTCATATCTCTCGTTTGTTCTGAGTCTAAATAAACACTTCCAAGGTTTGGTAGCATTTCATCGGCACTTAAGATAACTGAATCAAGAGACTCAAGGTTTTGCTCTTTAAGTTTTGACAATTGTTCATAGGTATTACTTTCACTTAGATCAAGATGAGCAAACCCTGTGCGCCTTAACTCAACAACGTGTCCACCACAGCCCAGAGATTTACCTATATCTTCAACTAAAGTCCTGATGTAGGTGCCTTTAGAGCAAGACACCTCTAGACTAACAACTGTGTCGTCGAGATTAAGAAAATTGATTTCATAAATAGTCACAGGTCTTGGAGATCTTTCAATCTCGATACCTTGTCTTGCAAGCTTATACAGTGGAGTGCCGTTTCGTTTCAGTGCCGAATACATTGGTGGGACTTGATTAATATCTCCAATAAACTGTGACAAAATGGTTTTAATAGAGTTTTCATCAATTCCTTTAGTTGAGCCAAAGTTTACTATCTTGCCCTCTGAATCACCGGTGCTACTGATCTGGCCGAACTTGGCCTGAACTAAGTAGCGCTTGTCGTCATCAAGCAGAAATTGCGCCACCTTGGTGGCCTGACCTAAACAGATAGGCAACAAACCACTTGCGAGCGGATCTAGGCTACCAGTATGTCCAGCCTTCTTCGCACTAAATAAGCGTTTAACTTGCTGTAAAGCGAAGTTTGAACTGCTTCCACTTGCCTTGTCCAGTAAGACAACACCGCTAATATCTCTAACTTGTTGATTACGTTTAGACATTGAAAGTAAATAATTTAGAGTTTACCGAGAAGGTCGTCTATCCGAGCCCCTGTATTAGGCGCTGTATCATAAATAAAACTCAGTTTTGGTGTGTGACGCAAGTCCAAAGTCTTAGATAAACTTGAGCGAAAAAAACCACTAGCTTTGTTAAGCAAGGATGTAACAATTGTTTTAGAATCCTCATCTACAGAAAAAAATACTTTTGCACTAGTTAGATCACGACTAACAATAACATCAGTTATTACGACCTTCTTTAATCGAGGATCTTTAGTCTCTTGTTTCAACAACAAAACTAATTCACGTCGTATAAGCTCATTAACTCTTTCAGTTCTATAACTAAGTTGTTGAGCCACTTAAAAAATTTCCTCTATAGTGTACGAGCTCGCTCAATGCGTTCGAACACTTCAATTTGGTCACCTGTCTGGACATCAGTATAGTTGAGAACACCAATACCACATTCAGTACCTGACTTGACTTCCTTAGCCTCATCCTTAAAGCGTCGCAATGACTCTAATTCTCCTTCATATATAACTATACTTTCACGAAGCACTCGGATTGGGCTATCTTTCTTAACGACACCTTCGTCTACCATGCAACCAGCAATGTCACCAAATTTAGGAGATCTAAAGACGTCTTTGACGGTCGCTATGCCAATAATATTTTCACTAAGCTCTGGGCTCAGCATACCACCCATGATGGCCTTCATATCATCAATTAGATTATAGATGATGCTGTAATATTCAATCCTAACACCTTCGGTGTCAGCGGTTTTACGAGCAACAGCATCAGCACGAACGTTGAAACCAAGTACGATTGCGTCGGAAGTAGTTGCCAACGAAATATCTGTGTTATTAATTGCACCTACACCAGAGGAAATAACCTTAATCTTGACTTCATCTGTTGAGAGTTCCTCTATTGCTTCAACTAATGCCTGGGCTGAACCATGAACGTCAGACTTAATCAGAACATTAACGGTTGAAACTTCGCCTTCTTCCATTTTTGAAAAGAAGTTATCCATCTTTTCAGCCTGCTGCTTTTGCAATTTCGTTTCTCGGTCTTTCGTTTTTCTAAAATCAGCAACTTCTCGCGCTTTGCGCTCACTTTCTACAACCAATACTTCAGCTCCTGAGTCTGGTACACCAGACAAGCCTAAAATTTCAACTGGTGTTGAAGGGCCAGCCTCTTTTATAGGCTTACCGTTATCATCAATAATTTGCTTAATCTTTCCATACTCTAAACCAGCAATTACAATATCGCCTTTTTTCAATGTACCTGATTGTACTAAAATCGTAGTCACCTTGCCTCGACCTTTATCTAATCTAGCCTCCAGAACAACACCACTTGCTGGTTTATCTACAACTGCCGTTATTTCAGACATTTCTGAAGTTAGGGTGATACTTTCTAGCAGTTCATCAATGCCTTCACCAGTATGAGCTGAAACACCAACCATCAAAACTTCACCGCCCCATTCTTCGGAAATAACATCATGGGTAGAAAGTGCCTGCTTCACTTTGTCAATTGCTACACCTTCTTTATCTATTTTGTTAATTGCCACAATAATAGGAACTTCTGCATCTTTAGCATGCTTAATTGATTCAATGGTTTGAGGCATAACTCCGTCATCAGCTGCAACAACAAGAACCACGATGTCAGTTGCATTCGCGCCTCGAAGTCTCATTTTGGAAAAAGCAGCATGGCCAGGAGTGTCAATGAAAGTAATAATATGGCCTTTTTGAGTAACCTGATAAGCACCAATATGCTGAGTTATGCCACCTGCTTCTGCAGATGCCACTTTGGATTTTCGAATATAATCGAGTAGGGAGGTTTTTCCATGGTCAACGTGACCCATGATGGTCACCACAGGTGGCCTTGGAAACGCCTCTGAAGTGTCACTTTCACCTTGAACTAGGGTATCTTCTATAGTTTCTTCATTGCTGGCTATTGGTGTATGGCCCATCTCCTCCACTACAAGCATTGCTGTATCTTGATCAATCACATCATTCAGAGTTGCCATCACTCCCATACCCATCATCACCTTTAAAACTTCACCCGCCTTAGTGGTCATTTTTAAAGCTAATTCAGAGATTTTTATTGTTTCAGGAATGAAGACTTCATGAGTAATTGGTTCTACTGGCATATGAAAACCATGTTGTGCCTGTTCATCTTGAACTTTTTGAGAAATTTGGGTTCTCTCTTTTTTCTTAAGTTTGCGATTTGGATTGTGGTGAGCAACATGAAGCTCTTTACGTTTTGATGAAACCCCTGAAATATTGCGAAACCTTTTCTGCTGTTTTTTTGTATCTTTGGCTTTTTCAGGAGCTGGAGATTCTATAGCTTTTTTCTCTTCTTGCGTTTTGGCAACCACCTCTTTCTGATTTTTTTGAGCTATTAATTCTTCGTTTTTTACTTTTTGCTGACGCGCCATATCTTGACGTTTGGCGTCGTGTTCTTGATCCTTTTGGTCAGCCAATCTGCCAGCTTTTAGAGCCTCTTGGGCTTTCAACATTACTTCATCTGCAGCAACATCTAAAACAACATTAGGCACCTCGCGCTTCTTTTTAACCTGAATTTTGACACCGCCTGTTAAGGTTGAAGTGATTTCTGACTTCGGTGTTTTACGTGAAACTGAGATAGTTGATTTAGTGCCAGAACGCTTACTAAGGCTCGACATTAAGGTCTTTCTTTCTTCAATTGAAATGTTTGCTTCCGCCGTTTTCCCTTCTATACCAGCGTCAGCAAGAATCGATATAACCTGGTCAGGTGTCTTTTTGAGTAGTTTTGATAAACTTTCTACCGTATGTGCCATATTGATTACCTAAAAATCTATTATATTGATCCTTGTATATCCAAAAAAAATTGTCAGTCAAACCATCCTTCATTTTCTCTAGCAGCCATAATAACAGCTGAAGCGTTGTCATTGCCAATATCTTGAATTTCTAATAGTTCAACAATGGCTAGCTCAGCTAATGCCTCTACCGTCAATATTTCTGCTTCAACTAGTGCAGCTGCAAGAAGCTCATCTACGACCTCAAGAGCTAACAAAATCTCAGTGGCTTCGGCATCATTAAGTGCTTTAACCAATTGGGCGTCCTGTGCTCTTTCTTGGAGCTCGCCTACCATTTCAGAATCGAATTCCTCAATTTGTGACAATGTATCAGCTTCAGCTTCAGCAATTTCATTTAGACTGGTATAGCCTTCGTCTATCAGAACACCTGCAACTTCGGCATCGATGCCTAGATTATCTGCCAACTTTTCACCCGTTTTTAGTAACTCATTTGCCTGCAGTGCATCCGCATCAACAAGCGACATAACATTAAGCTTCCAGCCCGTCAGTTTACTAGCTAGTTTAATATTTTGACCGCCTCGGCCAATGGCAAGTGCCAATTGATCTTCATCGACTGCGATGTCCATTGAGCCTTTTTCTTCATCAACGACAATTGAGCTAACCTCTGCTGGAGCCATCGCGTTAATAACAAACTGTGCAGGATCTTCGTCCCAAAGAATGATATCCACTCTTTCTCCATTGAGTTCATTCGAAACTGCCTGAACACGCGCACCCCGCATACCAATACAAGAACCAATTGGGTCTATGCGTTTGTCCTTGGCTTTAACCGCTAACTTCGAGCGCAGCCCTGGGTCCCGTGCTCCAGCTTTGATTTCTATTACACCTTCACTTATTTCAGGGACTTCCATTTCAAAAAGTTCAACCATCATCTCATTTGCTGTACGACTTAAAAAGATTTGTGCGCCCCTAGGAGTCGACTTTACCTCTTTAATAAAGGCTCTTAAACGGTCATTTTTTCTGATTGATTCGTTTGGTATTAGATCATATTTCGAGATCATGCCATCTATACCACCCATATCAACATAAACATTACCTCGATCAACTCGTTTAACCGTAACCATAACAACTTCACCAACACGCTTGGAAAAATTATCAACAACAACAGTTCTTTCTGCTTCACGAACTTTTTGAATAATGACTTGCTTAGCGATTTGAGCAGCAATTCTTCCAAACTCGATTGATTCCATTTCCTCTTCAACATAAGAGTCTGCCAATACACCACTAGACTCAGCTTGATAGATATGTAATTCAGAGTCAAATTCAGTACCATCGTCATCAACAAAATCAGTGCCATCTTCAACCACCAACCAGCGCCTAAAGGTTTTAAATTCTCCGCTATGCCTATCTACTTCTACACGAACGTCTACATTATTTCGCTTTTTTGTTGCTACCGCCAAAGCTTCTTCTAATGATCCTATGACATCCTCTTTGGTTATATTTTTCTCATTCGATATTGCCTCAATCATTAAAAATAATTCTTTTCCATCCATCCGTTTCTCCTAAAAATGAGCAACTAAATTTGCTTTTTCAATTAAATCTATTTCCAAAGTAACTGAGCCGAGCTCTGTTACTAATTCAATTGTATTGCTGCTTTCTCCAACACTACCAATAGAGCCAGTGAAATTTCTCCTACCATCAATTGGTCTGTATGTTCTTAGACAAACATCATGACCAAGAAAACGCTGGTAATGTGAAATCACAAACAGTGGCCGCTCAATGCCTGGTGACGACACCTCTAGATTATACTGCCCGGTGATGGGTTCTTCAACATCCATTATTGCGCTCACTTGTCGTGAAACAGTTTCACAATCATTCACTCCAACACCTTCCTCACTATCAATATAAAGTCTCAACACAGAATGCTTTCCACTGGCAACATATTCAATACCCAGCAATTCATAACCCATATCAATAACGATTGGATTGATTATTGTAAATACTTTGTCAGCTATTTTGGCCATAAAAAACTTCTAATAAAAACCCCCAAAAGAGGGGGTCTAAATTGGTAGCGGGGATAGGATTTGAACCTATGACCTTCGGGTTATGAGCCCGACGAGCTACCATACTGCTCCACCCCGCACTAAAGAGGCAGAATTATACGCCCAAAAGCTTGTCACTTCAAGAAATTTTGCCTTGTAAGCACATTCATATCTAAACCGATTACTTATATAATAAGCGCATGCAACCAATCACACTCGCTGTGTTGATGGACGACATCGCCAGCATCAACCGAAAAAAAGACTCTTCTTTTGCAATGATGCTTGAAGCACAAAGCCGAGATTGGGAAATCTACACCTTTGATAGTGTTGATATGTTCCATCTAAAAGGACAAGTATTCGCTACTGTTCGAAAAACTTTTGTTACCGACTCGCAGAGTGATTGGTATTCATGTGAAGAACAAGAGTTAATCTCACTTGCGAATGTTGATGTCATTTTTATGCGCAAAGATCCTCCGTTTGATATGGATTATATTTATGCAACTTATTTGTTAGAACAGACTGAAATCAGTGGCACCATGGTTGTTAATAAGCCTAGCTCACTGAGAGACGCCAATGAAAAATTATTTGCATTAAATTTTTCTGATTGCATTCCTAAAACCCTTGTCAGTTCTAATATAGAACAACTTATTACTTTTATCGATGATAACGAAGAAGCCGTTGTGAAGCCACTTGATGGCATGGGCGGAAAAGACATATACAAACTAAAAATTGGTGATGAAAATATTAATGAAGTGTTGTTACGAATCACCAATCAAGGCGAGCGCTACATTATGGCGCAGGAATTCTTACCGGAAATAAAACATGGTGATAAACGTATTTTATTGATTAACGGTGTTCCTATTGAATATGCACTCGCTCGATTGCCTGCAGAGGGTAGCTTTAAAGGGAACTTGGCTGCTGGCGCTAAAGGTGTTGGCCAACCCTTAACTAAACGAGATCGATATCTATGTGAAAAAATTGCACCAATGCTGATTGAAATGGAGCTAATATTTGTAGGGCTCGATGTCATTGGCGATTATATTACCGAGATTAACGTCACCAGTCCAACCTGTATTCGTGAACTAGACCAACAATTTGGCCTTAATATCTCCGCCCAATTACTAGATGTCATCGAAGAAAAATTAGCTTTGCGCTAAACTAAAACCATATTTAGCTAGCATCACACCAAGTCCAGCG
>Ga0315327_10001626_pt1 | contig 11738 bp, 11 predicted proteins | sample M110032315metaG_FD_203460 | JGI IMG/M metagenome (GOLD analysis project Ga0315327, IMG submission 203460) | Ammonia-oxidizing marine archaeal communities from Monterey Bay, California, United States - M1 100m 32315 | ecosystem: Environmental > Aquatic > Marine > Coastal | place: USA: California... | reverse complement strand
TGCCGACAGAGATTAAATGAAGGAGGAGTAATAGTGAAAATAAAGTCGAAAGCAAAATACGTGCTTTTGTTCTTGATACCACACTTGCTCATCTACTCCTTCGTACAAAAAATTTACCAACGAAATGACTACGACTTTTACACTGCGGCGGATGCCCTCATCCCGTTTGTGCCGGAGTTCATCTGGATTTATCACACGCTCATTCCGGTTATTTTGTTCACAACCATCATTCTGATCAAGCGAAAGGACTGTTTTTTCTCAAGTTATATCGCTTGTCTCCTCGCAGCGGGATCTTTGCTGATATTCTACTTTTTATTCCCTGCATATTACCCTAGGGGGGGATTGATTGAGGAATTGACCATATCTGAGTGGCTCGTCAACTGGACAAGGGTCATTGACGATGCAAACAATACATTCCCATCAAGCCATGTAACGTTCTCTTGGTTGATGTTTTTATCCGTTGTTAACTGTGATATTGCCAAAAGGTACAGCAGTTTGAACATTTTTTACGCTTGTTGGGCTATTTTGGTGTCAATTTCAACTCTTTTGTTGAAACAACACTTCATTGTCGACGTGGGTTCCGGCATCCTTTTAGCGTCCCTATGTTACTATTTGGCAAAAAAGATCAGCCTTTCTCTGTATATAAAACAAAATATTCCATAGTACCCGTGGCTACGACATAGTTATGTATGTGAGAAGCTTCATAATATTATTAATGGTATTGGCTATTTCGCTAATATCTTGTTCTAGAGATGAATACCCGGGCCCCGCTGCGCCGGAACCCGGTTGGGATTTGTCGAATTATCCACCTCACGATAATATAACGCCCGGGCCATCAGGACACATCCCCACTGATCTTTCCGGGATACAACAGCAATATGAAATAGATTGTATTATTGAAGAGTGGTTTTTCTGTCCTCCGCTCAATGCTGTTTGGCAATTCAAGATCATCACAGACATATGTAAAGATCAGGTCCTAGAAGTTGGAGAATGCGTCGAGAAGTTTGAATGCGATCCCAGCAATGCCAGTGTTGAAATACTCGAATGTGTATTTTATGGAATTCTAGGAACACAAGAGAAGTGGTGTGAGAAGGGTGTATACAAATATAGTGACTGTATTCCGTGTGAGGAGGAGTTCTGTGACGGAAAAGATAACGACTGTGACGGAGAAATCGATGAGGATTTACCAATCCAGCTATGTTACAATGATTGTGGGGACGGAGATTTAATATGTATCGACGGAGTGGAAGAATGCTTTGGTGGTGCACCCGAGGAAGAAATTTGTGATTATAAAGACAACGACTGCGATGGGTTGATTGATGAGGATCAATTAAATGATTGTGGTCTTTGTGGACCCTTGTCGGATGAAACATGCAACGGAATCGACGATGACTGCGATGGTAAAATCGACGAAGACTTGGTTCAGGAATGCGAGACTGTCTGCGAAAACGGTTTGGAGTTTTGCCATGGCGGCAACTGGATTGGATGCACCGCGCAGCCCGGCTATGAAGAAGTATGCAATGGCTTCGATGATGACTGTGATGGCGCAATTGATGAAGATTTAGATTGTTTATGCACCATGGATATGGTCGGCGCCCTGTTCCCGTGCTTTGAGGAGCCCCTGGTCTGCGGGGGAGGATATAAGACCTGCGAGTGCGTCGACGAGGAATGCACGCAGTTGCAATTAACACCGTGTTTTGCTCAATGTTTTTGGCAGAAACCTGTCCCACTAAACTGCGATCAGCTTCTTGGTTTTATTGAGCCGGAAATGTGTAATAACCACGATGATAACTGTAACCAACTGGTTGACGAGGATTTGATAAATGCGTGTTACACTGGGCCACCTGAGACCTTATATGTTGGTATATGTTTGCCCGGGCAGGTGATATGTGAAAAAGGAGCTTGGGGGAATTTCTATCTTTCAGAACAATCTGGTGAAGTGTTCATTGCTGATATGTGTTTAGACGAGATTCTTCCTGCCGACAAAGATGCATGCAACGGAACAGACGATAATTGCGATGGCGACGTCGATGACGGTAAGGAAATGCAAGATACAGATATTCTTTTTATTATTGATTGGTCTGGATCGATGAGCGATGAGATACAGGCCGTCATGACTTCTCTAAATATGTTTGCATCCAACTACAGCGACGAAGAAGTTATTAAATGGGGGGTCATCATCGGGCCCATCCCAAGCGACGGGGATCCAAACTTCACAGCTTGGAATCAGCCAGAATACTTGCACTTAGCGTCAGACCTAGTAGACTTTCAGCAGTTTATGGCATCCCTCGCGGCGTTGAGTCCGAGCTTGTCAGGTGGATCTGAAATGCTTTACGATGCCATATATCTTTCAATCCACAATTTGCTGCCTGCTGCGTCCCTTCCGTGGCCGGTATCCGGCCTGAGTTGGAGTTCTCCCTCCAATTTGCAACTTGTGGGATCTTATCCAGACATAGACCAGTTTAAAATTAATTGGCGGAATGATTCAAACCATGTTGTTATTGTATTTACAGACGAAGAGGGCCAGAGTTACTTGTGGAAGAATATGAATGACCCGGGTAATGAAGTCTGTGGGATACCAGAGAGTGAACTGATATTGACAATCCAGAACGCTATCGACCTAAGCGTTTACACATTCACTCCGGAGGGTGTTAAAAATGCATCGCCGAGTACGTGGCCGGCGAATGGCTGTGCTACCGGTGGGTGGGAATCTCTCACACAATTCTTCGGAAAATGGTATAAACTTACTTCAAATGCTGCTATAATGTATGAGAATCTATTAGAGATTCTTGACGACACAGCGTGTTCAGATTAACAAAGGAAACAATATGCAAGCCGATATCATCGTTGATCTTCAATATGGAGATTGCGGAAAGGGTAAAGTTACGCACCATCTTTGCAAGAGTGGTGAGTACACACATGTAGTACGCTATAACGGTGGCTGTAATGCCGGCCACACGATTTATCATAATGGAAAAGAGTTCATTACACACCATATCCCAGCAGGTGTGTTCTTTGGCATCAAATCAATCATTGGGCCCGGGTGTGTTGTAAACCCAAAACAGTTCTTCAAGGAAATGCAAATGTTGAAGGATGGCGGAATTGATACCGAAGGCCTCATTTACATTGCCAAGAACGCGCACATCATCACTGGTGATCACTTGGCCGAGGATGGCAAGGACAGTAAGATTGGTACAACAAAGAGAGGTAATGGTCCTGCTTATCGTGACAAATATTCCCGCGATGGACTTCGGGCCGAGACTGTTGATGAGTTGAGCGATTATCTCATTGACATTTACGATGAACTTCATAACTCCGAAAACGTTAATGTCCTCTTCGAAGGCGCCCAGGGGTTTGGTCTGGATATCGATTGGGGTGATTACCCCTATGTCACTTCCAGCCACTGTACATCTGCTGCTGCTCTCTTGAATGGTGTTCCCCCACAAGCCATCCGAAAGGTCTGGGGTGTGGCAAAGATGTATGAAACATATGTTGGAGCAAAGAAGTTTCAGCCTGATGGCGAGATTTTCAACATGCTTCGCAAGGTTGGAAAGGAGTATGGTGCTACAACTGGACGTCCTCGTCAATGTAATTGGATGGACTGGGATCTTGTTGAAAAAGCCATCAAAGTGAACGGTGTCACGGACCTTGTATTCAATAAGGTAGACATTCTAGAACAGGTCAACAAGTGGAATGCCTACAAGGGCGGAAACGAGATCAAGTTCGAAAATGGAGAATTAATGCAAAAATGGATCACGGACAACGTGGCCTCCGATGGCGTAAGGGTTTATTTTTCCAGAGACAAAGATAGGATATAATACTATTTAAAGTGTGATGTTGTCTAAAATCAAGGCGTCTTTACGCGAATTTTACCCATATGCACAGAAACAACTTGGCTTTAATAGGCCCGTGCGATTGTTTGTCCGACAGGATAATCAAAATGCGCAAGATGTTTTAGGCAGGACAGCACACTACGACCCATCCAACGAACAAATCGTAATTTACATCACCAACAGACACCCAAAAGACATTCTTCGTTCTTTTGCTCATGAGTTGGTCCATCATACTCAAAATTGTGAAGGCAGATTAGGTGGCCTCACAACAGAGCCGGGCTATGCCCAGAAGGACCAAGGAATGGAACTTGAGAAAGAAGCATATTTGGGGTCGATGATGGTACGTAATTGGGAAGACGGACAAAAATCTAGGAGTAACATGATGAATGAGCAGGAAATGAAAGATTTGATTGGTGAGGTTATCAGTGAATCAAAAAACAAGAAAGAAGAAAAGCAGATCATTGATAGCAAAACACCCACACCCAAATCACAAAACAATGATGATTGGTATTGGGGATCTCTCTTTAATAAGCTTAAAAATAAATGGACCAAGTAGGATTAATTAATGTCGAATAGCAGACATAACATAGCAAATGATTTTACAATTCAAGATGTTGGAAATTTAAAAGATCAACATTTAACACTTGAGGTGAAGGCCGGCGCAGCCGGGACGATCCCGTGTGAAAAAAATGTGTTGTTTAACGCACAATCAAATGAATTATTCATTTTTGATGCACTATATGGAACAAACAGTTCCGCATCCCCATTTAGTTTTTGGTCGGGAACACAGGATCTTCCATTTTCGGTCAGTTCTTGGGTCAGGCTAACTGGCGCGCCCAGTGCAACGGCGAATATCGCATCTAAGGGCCAGTGGTCAGCCAGCGCAAAAAGAGAATGGCTTTTTGGCGTTGCTGCAAATCGAAAAGCGGTTATACAAATATTTGATGAAAGTGCAAATACTTATATCGGAAAAGTAACATCTGCGGCCCTATCATTAAATACTTGGTATCACTTGGTCATGACCTATTCTGGTAACGAAACATCAGCAGGTTGCAAAATATATGTCAACGGAGCCGCAGTGGGTATAGCCGACAACGAATCAGGAACATATTCTGGTATGGATACAACTGCCGGAGGATATTATGGGAACGTTGGATCGGCAGTCCTCAAGGCTCACGTGAATGATATCTCCATTTGGTCAGCAGAGTTATCAGCAGCACAAATAGCGACTATGTATAATAGTGGAAAACCCACGAACCTGCTTCAGGAGCCGCAGTATATTTCTGATTCCACCAGTCTAGTTTCTTGGTGGAGAATGGGAAATTATTTTGAGGATGTAATTAAAAGCGGTGGTGGAAGCTCTGTAGCGACTGATAACATAATTACTGATATTAGTGGAAACGGGCGGCATATGCTCCCGCATACAGGCTGGAATGGTGATGAGATTGTAACCACAAATGCAGTGGGTGGAGATAGAAAGGGGCATGCCGCAAATAATGACAAGCAGCTTCTAACACCGATTGTCGCACCGATCGCCTTGAATAATCGAGGTGTACCAAATTTGAGAAATAGAGATAACGCCTATAAGGTAACTAAAGGTTAAAGGAGATAATAAAATGGCAAATCCGAGAAGAAGAAGACAGGCTAAAATACAGAGGTTAGCACAGATGAAGGAAGCGGCAGCACCTGCAGTAGCACCTACTGTTGCTACACCAGCGGACACAAAGGAGCCTGCGCCCATTGCTGCACCAAAAACTGCAGCACCTACCGCGGCAACCCCGGCAAAAAAGACAACTCGTACAAGAAAGTCTACAGCTACTTCAAAAACAACAAAGAAGTAGTTGATATGCTTTAAAATATACTATTTATCACGAGGAAATAAAATGGCAAAGATCCCATATCACGATTTTTTGGATCGTTTGACAAGAAAGTTTATTATCACGGAGGGAGAAATGCCCTCTGCGACAATATTCACGTATATTCAGGCTTTGAGTGAAGCGGTTTCGATTATGAAGCCAAAGACTCAGACAGAGGCACGTCGTATTGCAATGGCGAAATTACAGCTAAAAGAGATCAAAAAACACGCTCGTAAGCTTTCGGAGAGGGTGGAAGTCCTTGAAGAGAGACTACACGTGTTGGAAGAGCAAAAAGAGGCTAAAAAGTAATGAAAGATTTGTTGTTGGAAGGCGGAGTCGCGGGTCACTTGATGCATCTGTATGATAACCCGGAAATGACTTTCAATAAAATTGCGAAGATTCTTTATAAAGCGTCTTCCGGAGAGCTAGAGGGTACTGAGAAGACGGATGGGTTTAATATCTATCTTGGCTCAAAGGAAGGACAGGCTCGCGCAGCGCGCAACAAAGGTGATATGGCCAAGGGTGGGATGACATTGGATGATCTCGTTGCAAGAGAATTCAAAGGTGGCGATAAGGTCCGCAAAGCTTATTTGGATTCGTTTGACGCCTTCCAGACAGCAATCAACAGTCTAACTCCCGCAGAACAAGAAAAAATCTTCGGATCAAACGGAGAGATCTTTTACAATACCGAAATTATGGGCCCCGGGGCGTCCAATCTTCTGAACTATGATACAAATGTGATTACCATTCACCATGGTGGCCATAAAATGTATGATGCCGAGAATAACAAGTTGGTCGTTGTCGATGCAGAAGAAAACTCAGCGGCTCTCGATCGAGCGATTGATCGCTTTGAGCAGGCAACTGCTGAAAAAGACTTTTCCGTTCAAAGAACCGCCGTAATGCAACTTCAAGCACTGGACAATGATAGTCACGTAAAGGTTGCCTTGGAAAGAATGCGTTCTGCCGGATTTGATGGGGGAATGACCATTGAAGACTTCCTAGTTGAAAAAATTATGCCCGTCATTGAAGATACCTTCCCACACTTTGCTGATAATGTCAAGCAAGGAATTATGGATCGTCTTTTAAATAAGAAAGGGATATCCCTAACACAGATCACAAAAGGATTCCCAGTAGACCAGAAAAAACAAGTTAGCGCCTTTATTTCTGGTGAACAAAAGAAGCTTCTGGGGAATGCCATATGGCCACTCGAAAAGGCAATCCACGATTTTGCCGTCAGACTTTTAGAGGGTCTTAAGAGTGCCTACATACTTGACAATGAAAGAGAGGTCGCAAGACTAAAAATAGAAGTAGAAGACGCTATCAGATCGATTCATTCATATGAGGGGGAAGGTCAAGATGCGGCCATGGAAGTTCTATACAAACAACTTCAAAAGCTGGAACATCACGACAATATCACAACTCCAGTTGAGGGGTTTGTATTCGAATATGAAGGGCAGCTTTACAAGTTTACAGGAAACTTTGCTCCTGTCAACCAGATTCTTGGCCTCTTCAAGTATGGACGAGGGTCAGTGCCACCAATCAAGAAAGATGATCCGGCTAGCCGAGACGGTCTTTATGAGGACGAGGGTGAAGAGAGTGGCGTTGCCAAACTTCGGCCCGGACGGACCATCGCGATCATTCCTGGCGCATTCAAGCCTCCCCACCGGGGTCATCTAGATATGGTTGAGCACTACTCTAATATCGCTGATGAAGTAAAGGTATTTATTTCGAAATTGCCCAGAACGGAGGCCGGCCACCAATTCACAGCAGAAGATTCAGTTTCTGTTTGGAATGTATACTTGGACGCAAAGGACTTGGGAAATGTTGAAGTAAGTGCTTCACCTCATGCCTCCCCGGTCACAGCAGCTTACCAGTTTGTTGAAAGCGAGGCTCCGGAGGGGTCTAGTATTATTCTTGGCGCCAGCACGAAAGGCGGCGATGAATCTAGATTTGCAAAAGCCCTAGGTGCAAATGCGAAAGAGGGAGTAACTGTACTTAACCCAATGGAATATGCCTTTCATCCTGTTGGAGAAGTTTTGAGCGCTACCGACTTTAGAGTAGCCCTTGTTAACGGAAAAGATATTAAAAAGTGGCTCCCTCATCAGGATGTTAATGGGACAGATCATCTATTGGTCGACCCATATGAAATCCAGAGTGTTCTTGGGCTTGAAGTTGTTCCAAATTCATCGGAACTGCGTGGTCCCCTAGAAGAGCCGGCACAAGAATATATGCCGGAGGGAAAAATGGCTTTGCCAATCTTTTTTCGCTTGATCGAAGAAATATTGAATGAACACACTGAGCCTTTTCAGATCAAAGTCCGCGCCAAACATGGTAAAATGAAAACAAAGCTGGTTGGTAAAGGCGGAAATAAACATACTGGCGGTGGAAAGGGGCACACGAAGCCTTCTCCAAAAAGAGGTTTAAGTTCCCCGCCGATCGGTGAGAGCGAAGAAATTGAAGAGACGTCGACAATGGGTGGGGGACATGTTGAGATTGGGGCAGGAAAAAAGGATAAACCCTCAAAAAGAGACACATTGATTAGAGAAGACGACCTTATTGAAAAGATTACTGACTATATACTTAATAAGGCTGACATTTAGGAGATATGATCATGACGACTAGTAGAGATGAGCTACTTTATGAAACCAAGCTACGAGACCTGATTCGAAAGGCTATTCCTGTAGTATTGGATAGACAAGAAAAAAAGAACTATCTCGCAGAGCAGGAAGAAAAAAAGCTTCGCTCACTTATTCGAAAGCTCATTACTGAAACAGAGGTATCTGAGCCCGAGGAATCACCTCATAAATCTACTGGTATCAATATATTGGAAGATCTTCTTAAGAAAATTATTCCCATTATTGAAATCGATTTCAAGAAACTAACAACTGAGGATATCCAAAGATTATCATTTCGGGCTCACATTCTACAGGCAGTAGAAAATACTCTAGCACCTGCGCGTATTACTGATCGCGCTGTAATGAAAGAGCAGGAAGATATCAACGTTAGTGTCGACGATCCGGAAGAATTCATCGATGTTCGTGGTGAAACAGACAAACAAGACGAAGAACCAAGCGATGAAGAGAAATTCGGTATTGAAGGAGAGGATGAGACAGGAAGAGACATGGCATTCAGCACATTCAAGCGAATTGAGGCTAATATTATTGATTCTTGGGAAATTCTCTACTCTGATGAAGACAAGGAATTATTCTACGATTACCTTATTACAAACCTGAAATTGTACTTTGATAAATTTGAAGATGAACTTAAAGCAAATTTGCCAGAACCTACAACTCCCGAATATGAAAAAGAAGTATCTTCCCACGCCGGTACCGGGGAAGACGATGAGTTGGGTCTTGGAATTTAGCTCTTTACTTTTCTAGAAATATATGCTAGACTCCCTTAAAATACTTAACGAATTAAAAATGAGTTGGCAGAAGAAAGTAAATAAAATAAAAACAAACAGTACTACAAATCCTGTAGAAAGTACAATAAAAAATCTACAATCTGAAAATAAGATTAATGATAATTTCTTAAACTGTTTAAATCAACTTACATTAGAAGAACTAATAGCATGTAAATTAGAACTAGCTACTAAAGCAGCAGGTGGTATGTTATTTGGTTTACCTTTATGGAATGCAATACCAGAGATAACTAAAGAGGCTTTATTAAAAGCAACAATAACTGCATGTAAGACTCAATCTGATGCTGCAGCTTTTCTAGGTATTACAAAAACAAGATTTTTTCAGTTAGTTAATAAATATGATATAAACAAAAACAAAGAATAATGTTATTCTAAGTTAGTAGTTTCGTTCTTTTTGATTTTAACCCAGTGAGGAAGGCCTTTATTTTAACACTATGTTTTCTTAATCCTTCCATGTCTCTAACGAAGGGTTGTTTTAAACAACAATTGAAGAGAGACTAGTACCGGTCGTTGAACCGAGAAAGACGGCCCCTTCCTTGCGCTTTTGATCTTTTAAAATATGGGGGCGAATTGGTATCGACTGGGTGTCGAAGATTATTCGTGCAGGGCAGAGGGCAGCGAAGGTCTCTGTAAAAACGCTGAACTTAGTAAGTGCCAATACTGACACTTTTTCTGATTACGCACTAGCTGCTTAATCCGGGGGAGTCATCCCTTGTTAACCAAAATGGCATTTTAGGTTTCTTGCTTCCTTAAAGAGTAAGTGGTGGCTGGGCCTAGTGCTATAAGTACTAGCCTGAAATTTGGATTGGTTGTGTCCAGATTTCAATATATAATAACCTAACCTTGTGAATGACGGATCTTTGGAAACATTTAGGACTCGGGTTCGATTCCCGACGCCTCCACCAATTAGTCGCCGATGTAGCTCAGTTGGTAGAGCAGTTGATTTGTAATCATCAGGTCGTAGGTTCAACTCCTATCATCGGCTCCAACATAAACTCAAACTATTTATATTGAATGGCTCACTGGTATACAGGAAAAGGGGAAAGAATAGGGTTCGATGAGATAATATCTCAGATCAAAGAACATTCTATGGATAACGGTACAACTTATATCGGTACCGATTCTTTCTTTAAAAAACAAGACTGCGTATTCTCTACAGCCATATGTCTATATGGTGCAAACAAACAAAGGGGCGGAAGATACTTTTTCAGGAAAAACAAAGTACCTAAGAAAAATTTTCCAAATCTTTTCGTAAGAATGCTCAAAGAAGCAGAAAAAACCATTAAACTAGGACAAAAGATAGTCGATATCTGTAATATTACAAGTTTACGCATTGAACTTCATCTAGATATAAGTGATGCCGACGCAGGTGAAGGTACCAGCAACTTGACAAATATGTTGGTGGGGTACGTAAAGGGCTCCGGTTTTGACTGTAAAATCAAACCAGATGCTTTCGCCGCCGCTAGCATCGCCGACAAACATTCCAAATAAAAAGAAAATACTTGAATTCCACACACAACTTGATGTATACTATAAAAATTATAACCTATGGAGTATAACATGAAAAATCTGAATATAGTTATTGGGCTTCTGATGACCCTCTTGCCGCTAACATCTTTTGCAAATGACAATGGATCCCCCCCACAAGAGGTCGAGTCTCAAATCTCGGAAACTGAAACGTCTTTCATTGGCGCCCGTATTCTCCACGAAGGGGTTGAAATTACCGGCGGATCCCCAGATATGGGGATATATGAGGATGATTCACAAATCTATGGGTTTTGGCAGGGAGATTCCTTGTTCTTCGGATCTGAAAATATGGACTCAGGAAACACCATCGATGGTATTGCCGAATTCTTTTGGTTCGAATCTTCAATTCCCAAATCATCTGATTTTTATGTGGCCGTTGTTAAACTCAAGTCTTCTCCGAACGTCATCGATGACTGGCAATTGGCCCAAGAAGATAATTGGCTTGGCGAGTTTATGTATGACATCAAGCCGTCTCAACACTTCGAAGCGGTTATGGAAGATAGCGGAGATGCAGGAGCAATCAGATGGGATTGGTCTGTTCCATTCCAGAATTACAAGTGGGAGCCACTTAAGACAATCCAGATAGAACAAGTCTACTCAGCAGGATATGACCTGTCCGCCGGCGCTTCCGCCAACGCAGATCCAATTGCAGTCGCCGGCGCCCTCGTGGGTGCCGACTTCAAGGAAGGGGGATTTCTGAAAGACGTCAACTCTGACGTTAATATTCAGTCGAAGGGTTATATCAATAGCTCCTATAAGGTTTCCTCCCAATATACTGTTACTCTCTATAGATGGGAGATGGTCGTACTGGGCGGAGCAGATAACATGATATGGAATCTTGTAATTAGCAAGGATGGTTCCGCTGCAAATGATTCAGCATATCATGAATATTTTATGGTAATTCAATCCCCACAGGGCCAAGAGGTGCACCTAGAGGATATCCACATTGGGGCAACGTTTCGAAACAACAATCCTCTCTGGTTCGACGGATGGGATTCTATTTCAATGACACTTCGAGATATTACTTGGATCCCCCCTGTTGATATTGAGTGCTATGCCGGCGATCCTGCTCCTGATAATGTTTGCAGTACAACTGGCGTC
>Ga0315327_10001621_pt1 | contig 11756 bp, 10 predicted proteins | sample M110032315metaG_FD_203460 | JGI IMG/M metagenome (GOLD analysis project Ga0315327, IMG submission 203460) | Ammonia-oxidizing marine archaeal communities from Monterey Bay, California, United States - M1 100m 32315 | ecosystem: Environmental > Aquatic > Marine > Coastal | place: USA: California... | reverse complement strand
AAGGAGCGATGTGTACTTGTTAATGCTGAATTATCTCAAAATGAAATAAGTAAAATAATAGTAAAAGAAATTAATAAGAGGATGAATATAAAAGATTAGATTTAATGATTTTTAACTTACCAAAGAACACATATAACTTTATTGGAAATGAACATATAGAAAGATATATGTTAAAATCAATATTAAACAATAAACTACATCACGCCTATATTTTTAGCGGAATAAAAGGAATTGGAAAGGCTACATTTGCTTACAAACTTTCAAGATATATTTTATCTAACTCAAGTAAGAATAATCTATTTGTTGAAAAATCAAATAAAAACTCTTCTCTAATTGAAAATAATAGTCACCCTGATTTTAAGGTGATGGAAATTGATCTAGACGAAGGTAAGAAAAATATTGATATTGAGCAAGTAAGGAAGTGTATAAATTTTTTTAATCATACTAGCTCAATGAGCCAAAAAAAAATATGCATCATTGATTGCATTGGTGACATGAATGACAATTCATCAAATGCTATTCTTAAAATTCTTGAAGAACCTCCAAAAAATAGTATTTTTTTAATTATCTCACATAATTTGGAATCAATCATGCCCACAATTAAATCAAGATGTATTAATTTAAAATTTAATAAGATTAAGAATGAGAAAATTAGAAAATATCTCATTGAGAATGATATCGAGGTTACTTCTGAAGAATTAGAAAGGATTATTGATTTATCTAAGGGCAGTTTAGGTAAATGTCTTCAGCTTCTAGATGAAGATTATAATGATATCAATGTAAAGATTGAAAGGCTATTTCATAGTGATAAAGATTTAAATATTTACGATTTATGTAACGAAATAAAGAACGACAATTATTTATCTATATTTTTTGAGTTAATTATTTCCTATTTTGAAGATAGAATTAAGAAGGTTTCATTAAAAAGAAACCATAACAATAGAAAGGTTATTTTAGATTTTTTAAAATTAAGAGATGACATCAATAATATAATTTATGAAGGGCAATATTATAATAATGTTAAAAATCATATTATAATTGATTTATGTCTAATAATTAAAAAGTCGAATAAAATTTATAATACAATTCAATGATTAAGAGTTTCTATATTAGCACAGCTATTTCTTATACCAATGGCTCACCACATATTGGTCATGCTTACGAAGTTATTGCAGCAGATGCAATTGCAAGATTTAAGAGATTAGATGGTTTTGATGTTTTTTTTCTTACCGGAACAGATGAGCATGGTTTAAAAGTGCAGCAAAAAGCCAATGAATTAAATTTAGATCCAAAAAAATTCGTTGATAGTGTTTCAAAGGAATTTGTGGATTTAACTAAGACACTAAATTGTAGCAATGATGATTTTATCAGAACTACTGAAAAAAGACATTTAATTAATGTTCATCAGATGTGGAAAATATTATCTAAAAATGGTGACATTTATTTAGATGAGTATTCTGGGTGGTATTCTATCAGAGATGAGGCATTTTATAATGAAGATGAACTTAAAAAAGATGAGAAAGATAATTTTATATCACCTACTGGAGCTCCTGTAGAGTGGATAAGTGAGGAAAGTTACTTTTTCAGATTATCGAAGTACGAGAAACAACTATTAGAAATCTATAAAAAAAATAAAGATTTTATAAAACCTAAATCCCGAATGAATGAGATTACTAATTTTGTATCATCTGGACTTAAAGATATATCAATATCAAGAAAGAATATAAAATGGGGAATACCTGTTAAAGATAATAATGAACATTCTATATATGTTTGGTTAGATGCATTAATAAATTATATTTCAGCATTGGGATGGCATGAAGATAATGAAAAGTTTAAAAACTTTTGGCCAGCAGATATTCACTTAATAGGAAAAGATATAACTAGGTTTCATTCTGTTTATTGGCCTGCATTTTTGATTTCAGCTGGTTTGGAAATACCCAAAACTATTTTTTCTCATGGCTTTCTATTAAATAAAGGTGAAAAGATCTCAAAAAGTCTTGGAAATACTATTAATCCAACAGAATTAACTAAACATTATGGAGTAGATCAGCTTAGGTTTTATTTATTATCGTCGACACCATTTGGTAATGATGGAAATTATAGTCTTGAGTTAATAACCAGTCATGTTAATGCAAATCTTTCTAATGATTTGGGAAATTTATCTCAAAGGTGTTTAAAAATGATAATGGATAAATGTGATTGTAAGATTCCTAATATAGGAACTTTAACTGATGTAGATATAGTTCTAATTAAAAATTCTTCAAAACTTTATGAAGCTTGTTTAGAAAGTATGGATAATTATTTAATTCACGAATATATTGGCTCAGTTTTTAATTTAGTTTCTTCAACTAATAAGTATTTTTCGGATGAGGAACCTTGGGAACTAAGCAAAACAAATCCTGATAGAATGAATACAGTTTTATGGGTAACATGTGAAGTTCTCAGAAAAGTAGCAATACTTTTGCAACCGGTGATTGTTGATGGTTCAAATAAATTATTAAATTTATTAAATGTAGATTCTGATAAGAGATTATTTAAACATTTGGGTGAAGATTTTTCATTGACTCCGGGATCAGAAATAAATGAAGCTGAAATAATTTTTCCTAAGATAAAACCTTAACAGTTGATAGTGACATTTTTCTTTTTTTGTTGTAAAGAAGCAACATATTGATAAAGAGTTAATATTGGATAAATTTTTAGTAATAGATTTGGATATGGATTTAAGGTCTGCAAGGGCAGATTTTGAAAGGAAATATCTTATTGCTCAAGTTAATAATTTTAATGGTAATATAAGTAAAACAGCTAAATATATTGGCATGGATAGATCAGCGCTACATAGAAAGTTAGGTGATCTCGGAATAAAACCTAAAAGAAATCTTCAAAATATTGCTGGCTATAAATAATTAACAACTGGATTAATGATGAAAATTATAATTTGTGGAGCTGGTTTGAGTGGAAGGGCTATTGCAGAAAAGCTTTCAGAGATTGGTAATGAGGTTACTGTCATTGATTCATCTAAGCGATTAATAGAGAAACTTGGAAATAAATTAGATGTAAGAGGAATAGTAGGTCATGGAGCTCATCCAGATGTTCTTGGTGATGCAGGTGCTGCTGATGCAGAAATGTTGATTGCAGTAACTCCTTCAGATGAAATTAATATGATGGCTTGTCAGGTAGCCCATTCGTTATTTGCAGTACCAAAAAGGATTGCAAGGGTAAGAGATAAATCATATTTAAACCCTTCTTACGAAGATTTGTTCACAAGTTCAAATCTACCTGTAAACATAATTATATCTCCCGAAAAGGAAGTGGCAGATTCAGTTTTTAGAAGATTTGAATTACCAGGTGCTTTTGAAAATGTACCTTTTTGCGATAATCAACTGCGCTTTCTAGGGGTTAAAATAGATAAAGATTGTCCTATTATTGATACACAAATTGGATCATTGACTGAATTGTTTCCGGACCTCAATACTGTAATAGTAGGGCTTTTTCGGGAAAATAATATTATTACTCCTAAATTGAATGATAAATTAAAAGAGAACGATTTAGCTTACTTAGTATGCCCTAGTGATTTAGCTGAAAGGACTCTTTCTATTTTTGGAAAGAGGCCTGAATTGGCAAGAAGAATCGTATTGGTTGGAGGTGGATCGATTGGAAGAGAGGTGGCAAAACTTATTGATGCTAAGATTGATAATATATCTTTAAAAATTATTGAAATAAATGAAAAGAATGCTGAAGAATTATCTGAGAAATTTGAAAAAAATATAATAATCCTTGGTTCAGGAATGGATAAAGACATTCTAAATGAAGCAGAAATTTCTAATGCAGATATTCTAATAAGTTTAACAAATAGCGATGAAACAAATTTTATTTCTGCAGCTTTTGCCAAAAGTGATGGATGTGACAGAGTTTTAGCTTTGTTAAATAATAGAGACTTTCAAGGTTTAATTAGATCCGTTGATATTGGAGATTATTTAGATCCAAAAGCTATAACGGTATCATCTATATTAAGGCATGTTAGAAGGGGGCATATTAGAAATATATATACACTAACCGATGGATCGGCAGAAATAATAGAAGGTGAAGTTTCATCATCTTCTGAATTAGTTGGCCCTACCATAGAAGAACTACATCTTGAAAACGGATTAAGGATAGGTGGAATATTAAGGGATCAAAAAATAATAATGCCAAGAGGTGAAACTAAAATAAAAGAAGGTGATTATGTAACTATTTTTGCCATTCCAGAAAAGATTCATAATGTTGAGCAGTTATTTAGGGTAAGTTCAAGTTACTATTGATAAATTAAATAAATAAAATACAAATTATTAAATAAAATAATTAAATAAATATTGCTATTTTTAATTGATGCTTGATTCTAATGCTAATACTATCGCTGATGACGAAGTTGATTTTGTTAATAATTTAACTAACAATTCTACTCATGTAACAATTTTTTTAATTAGTGGAATTAAATTTGAAGGTAAAATATCTTTTATTGGTAATAAAACCATAACATTATCTGGATCAAATAATTCTCAACTTATCTATAAGCATGCAATATCTACGATATTACCTGTTTAGTTTTATTCTTTGCTTCATTCCAAATTTCTTCTAATTCAGAAAGGCTTGTTTGATTAAATTTTTTGTCCTCTTTCTCCAATTTTTTTTCTATATAATAAATTCTTTTAGTAAACTTATTGTTGGTATTTCTTAAGGATGACTCCGGATCAATTCTTAACTTTCTTGATAAATTAATTATTGAAAACATTAAATCACCAATCTCCTCATTGGCATTTTCTAAATCATTTATTTCTAAAGCCTGATTAAGCTCCTCAAATTCTTCGCTTACTTTATTCAAAACATCTTCAATATTATCCCAGTCAAATCCATTCCTAGATGCTCTTTTTTGAATTTTAATTGATCTAATAATTGCAGGAAATGCATTAGGTATGTCGGAAAGAATTCCCTCCTTGCCTTTGCTTATTCTTTCTTCTTCTTTAATTTTTTCCCAAGTTGACTCTATTTTACTTTTATCTTCTTTTTTATCATTATTGAACACATGTGGGTGTCTTCTAATCATTTTCTCACATAAAATCTGAATTACATCATTTATATCAAAATTGGATTCCTCTTTATTAATTTGTGAATGAAAAATAACTTGAAATAATAAATCACCTAATTCTTCGCATAAGGATTTTATGTCTTGACTTTCAATAGATTCAATAACTTCATAAGCTTCTTCTATACAATATTTTCTTATACTTGACGAATTCTGACTTTTGTTCCACTCGCATCCATTCTTTGGGTCTCTAAGTTCTTGCATAATTTCAATCAAATCTTCGAAGTTGTATTTATTTTCTTGTAATTGAGTAGCCATAATTCATTCCTTTTTTTGATAATTCTATCTAAAACATATTCTTTTTGAGCTTTTTAATAAATGTAAATGTCATTAAATTGACATAAATACTTAATAAATGTTATATCTAATTGATTATAAAGAAAAAAAGGGGGGAGTGTATGTCTGCATTCAAAAAACTTAACATATTAGTATTTTCATTAATATTTATTTTAATTTCTTTTGTTAATTTTGATGTTCTTGCGCAAGAACAAAGTATTGAAGTTGAAGAAATTATTGTTACTGGATCAAAAATTAGAACGACGGCAACAGATAGTTTTTCACCAGTATCCATAGTCGATCAAGAAGATATTTTATTATCTGGTAAAATTTCTATCGGAGAAGTTTTATTAGAGCTTCCTGGACAAGGATCTGGGTTAAATAGAAATTATAATAATGGTGGTGATGGTTCAGTAAGAATAGACTTTAGAAATTTAGGTGCCGGTAGAACTCTGATACTTGTTGACGGAAGACGATGGGTAAATAGCGGAGAGGGCGCAAATGGCTCTGTAGATATAAATACAATACCTACCTCAGCTGTTGAAAGAGTAGAAGTACTTAAAGATGGAGCTTCATCAATTTACGGTTCTGATGCTATTGGCGCTGTTGTAAACATTATTACAAAAGATGAATATGATGGAGTTGATGTTTCTTTCCAAAAAGGAGAATACTTTGATGGCGGAGGAGTTGCAGATAATTTCTCAATTACTATGGGTACCACTTTTGATGGAGGTTCATTTATGATGGGAGCATCATATGTTGATGTTCATGAACTGGGAAATTGGGAAAGAGAAGAGACTGCTGCTCAACCAAGTTTTGGAGGCTCATCTGGTACACCGCAAGGTCGTTTGGCATATGGTGGTGTAGTTCCTGGTTGTAGTAATTGGACTCCAAGTGAAGGAACAAGCGGTTCGTCACCAAGTGATTTTAGATGTTGGACAAGTCCCGATGATAGATTTAACTATAATCCTTACAATTATGTAGAAACACCAAGTGAAAGGAAAAACTTTTTTGCAAAAGGAAGATATTCAATTGCAGAAGATACCGATGTAACTCTATTTGGCGTTTATCAAAACAGAACTTCAGATCAGTTATTAGCACCAATGCCATTGTTTTATGGATTTGGAGATTTTGGTGGAAGTGAAGGTATATCAAGAAACAATCCTTATAACCCATTTGGTTTAGAGTTTTGTGATTTAACTGGATTATCAGTTGAAGGAAAAACATGTAATGATGCTAACTATCCTGGCGGTTATGCTGTTGGTTGGTTGGGTCGACGTCTTCTAGAAGCTGGCAATCGTGACTTTATCCAAGATATAGAAACTTATAGGATATCTATGGGTATAGAAACTAAAATAGCTGGTTGGGATGTTTCTGCATTTTATTCATGGGCTCAAAACAAAAGTGTAACAACTACAAAAGGACTTCTTAACACTGGAAATATCAAGAAAGCTCTAAGTGGTGATGCCTGTACTGGAAGTTGTGTACCTTTAAATATATTTGGAGGTCAAGGATCTGATAGTAAATATATTGGTGATGGCTTATGGACTGGATCTGGATCAATTACTCCAGAGATGGTTAATTATATAACTTTCCTAGCACACGATACTGGTGAAAATGAAATGAAAAACTTTGGTTTTGATGTATCTGGTGAACTTGCTCAATTGCCATCTGGGCCTATAGGAGTAGCTTTTGGTTATGAACATAGGAAAGAAGAAGGTGGTTTTGAGCCTGATGCATTTATTGCAGCTGGTTTATCTTCAGGTAATGCGGCTAGCCCAGTTAAAGGAGAGTTTGAAGTTGATGAAACTTTCCTTGAGTTATTTGTTCCTGTTGCTCAAGGTTTAGACTTAAGTGCATCGATTAGATATTCTGATTATTCTTCATTTGGAGAGACTACTAATTCAAAACTAGGTTTAACTTATACACCAAATGAAATTGTAACTTTTAGAGCTACTTATGCTGAAGGTTTCAGAGCACCTTCAATTGGCGCTCTATATAGTGGAAATAATGATAGTTATCCTGACCTTCAAGATCCTTGTGATGTTAATGCAGATAACTTTACAGGTAATGCTGATGGAACTCAATCTGGTCAATGTTTAACGGACGGTGTTCCTGCTGGATTTACTCAACCTAACACACAAATTCGTGTAACTGTTGGTGGTAATCCAAATGTACAACCTGAAGAATCAGAAGGTTATAACTTAGGTGTAATATTAGCGCCTGTTGAAGGATTAAAACTTTATGCTGATTATTATGAAATTGAAATTACTGATACAATTTCAACTATAGGATCACAATTAATTATGAATGGTTGCTATAGAGAGAACAATCAAGCTTATTGTGCTTTAATTGATAGATTATCTACAGGTTATGTTAAAGATCTAAGAAATACTACTAACAACATAGGTATGGTTGAAACTTCAGGATTTGAGATAGCAGCAACTTATGATTGGAGTGACGAGCTTGGAAATTGGAGGTTTTCTTCTGAAATAGCAGTTCTTGATACATATGATGTTACTAAAGCTGATGGTTCAGTTGAGCATTATGCGGGTTATGTAACTGGTAATGGTAGAAACCAATTTAAAGAGTTAAAAGGTAATATTGCTCTTGTTTGGAATAAAGAAGAGTTAACAGTTTCATTAGCTGGCCAATATCATGGAGAGGTAGATGGTGTTGCTGGACAGGTTCCTAGAACTAGCGCTACGGGATCTTCTCTTGCTGGTGATGAAATTAGGACCCTTGGAGATACTTGGTATTGGGATGCTCAAGCATCTTATATTTTTGAAAGTATAAATTCTACTTTAACTGTTGGAGTTGACAATATACTCGATGAAGATCCGCCTTACTTCCCAGATTCATTTGCTAATGATTTTGATCCTTCATATAGAACTTGGGGATCACAGTTCTGGTATGTAAGAGTTGCTTCTCAATTCTAATACAATAAACTCTTATAATTAAATTTTGGCTTGATCATTATAAAATGGTCAAGCCTTTTTTTATTTAGAACTTACTGATGGTTTTAAAAATCTTGAAAGATGATATGCAGCGTAATTAGACTCCCATCCTTTAATATTTTCTCTTACTAACCATCTACTTATTCCAAAAAGTATTGGAGCAAATGGCATATCATCTAACAATATTATTTCTGCTTCCTTTAGAATTTTTGCTCTTTTATTCAAATCTAACTCCTGTAAAGCTGTATCAACAAGTTCGTCAAAAATAGGATTACTATAATTTCCATAATTTAATAGCCCGGATGATTTTTGAAATAAAAAAAGAAAATTTGATGCATCATTAAAATCTGCAACCCATCCGGCATCACCAACTTGGAAATCTCCGGTTCTAAGGTAATTATATAGAACCTTTGGTTCAGAGCCCTCTAAGATTAATTGAATATCAGAATTTCTTAACATTGATTGAATAGCTACCATATGTTTTTTTTGATCACCACCTTGCCTGTATTTTAGTGTAAATTTTAAAGGGTTATTTTTATTATACCCGTTCTTCTCAAGCAGTTCTTTTGCTAATTGATATCTTTCTTTTTGAGATAAATTCCTTTCTTCAATAAGTTCTTCATATTTATAATTTTCAATTCCTTTAGGCACTAGAGACCATGCTATAGTCTCATTAAATCCTCTAATTTTATTAACAATTACATCTCTATCGATTGAAAGAGAAACAGCACGTCTAATTTCAGGATTTGTGAAAGGCTCAGATATAGTGTTAAAAGTAAGATAAGTAACTACCAAAGTATTATCTTGTCTAATATTTTCAGGCATATTTTTCTTTAACCAGTTAGTTTTATTTTCAGGGAATCCGCTATTTATATCTAGTTCACCAGCTCTAAACCTTCTTAATGCTGCTTCATTATCTTCAGTGGGGTAGTAAAGAACCTCGTCATACCAAACATTATCATTGTCATAGAATTTTTCATTTCTTTCTAATTTTATATGGTCATGGGCCCTCCATGATTTTAATTTATAAGGACCATTTGTTTGAATATTTTCAGGCTTAATCCACTCTTTTCCATGCTTTTTTATAATATGACTTGGAATCGGGTAGGTGGTGTAATGGGTTAATAATTCTTCAAAATAGGGAGCAGGATAATTAAGGGTAATTCTTAAAGAATAATTATCTATTGCCTCTACACCAAGTTCTTCAGGCGGTAAAGAACCTAAGTTAATATCATAAGCATTTTTTATTAGATATAATAAAGACCCATACTGAGAAGCCGTTAAAGGGTCTAATACTCTACGAAAACCATTAACATAATCTAATGCTGTGACATTTGCTCCATCTGACCAGTAATGATTCTTTTTTAGATAAAATGTATAAACCAAACCATCTTCACTCATTGAGTAATCCGCTACAGAGCCTTTTAATGATTTTCCGTCTTTACCTTTAGTAAATAGACCTACAAATATATCGTTAATAACGCTTCCTTCCCAATGGCCGGTAGCAAGGTGAGGATCTAATGTGTCTGGTTCAGCTCCATTCCCACGATGTAAGACTCTCTCAGAAGCTAATAAGATAGATGAATTTATTAGAAGTAATAGAAAATTAATAAGAATAAATAGATTTATTTTTTTTATTAAGTTTGTCATATTTTTTAACACCTTTAATTACTTTAGCGCTCCTTCTAGCATAAACTTGAAACCCATTTTTTTGATAGAAAATTAACGCATTAGGATGATCTAAAGAATTAGTTTGTAAAATTAATGGCTTAATATCAATTTCTTTTGACCTTTTAATTGCAAATTTAAGTAATTTTTTTCCATAACCTCTTCCTATAAAGGAATCGACTATACCTAAATGGACGATTTTAATCTCTTTAAGAGACCTATAATCAATTTCAAGAAAACCTATCACATTATTTTCTTTAATCATAAAATAGATATCGACATTTTTATTATGTATAATTTTTTTAAGGTTTTCTTTGGATAATTTTAATCTACTAATCCAGTTGTAATTAAGGCCTATTTCTCTATATATTTTTTTGTACAGGTTAGTAGTAATATTCTTTTTTTTTATTATATTAATATCATTCTTAATGAATGATAAGCTTTCCCTTTCATGGCCTACATATTTAAGCCATGTTACCGTTGTTTCTATTAATTCTTCATTCATAACTATAATTCAATTAATATATATATTTTATATCTTTAGTTTTATATCATAAAAAAAAAATTGGAGATTGTCTTGAGTATTTTTTATATTGCATTTGGTGGCGCAATTGGCTCTTTAACAAGATACTTAATAGGAATATTCCTACAAAATACTAAGTCAGGTTTTCCTTTATCAACATTTTTAGTAAATGTAATAGGCTCATTTGCTATAGGGATAATCTTTTATGTTCTTAAAGATACTAATAATGAAAACTTAAAAGCATTTATTATAATAGGGTTTCTTGGGGGTTTTACAACATTTTCAGCGTTTTCAATTGATGTCTTGAATTTAATTATAGAAAAACAGTATTTTACTTCAATACTTTATATTTCAATGACTTTCATTTTTTCATTATCAGCAGTTTTCTTGGGTTTTCTATTTGCTAGGTTAATAATAGATTCATGAATAAAAGTAATAATTATACAGTTTCAAATGATTTCTCTGGATCAAGATTAGACAGGTGGATAAAAAAACACTACCCAGAAATTTCTCACGGTGATTTAGAAATTGCGCTAAGAAAGGGATATATCAAAGTTAATGATGGCAAAGTTAAATCTAATTACCGAATTAACTTATCTGATAAAATTTCTGTATATTCATTCCTTAGTAACAAAAAGAAAAAAACTAAACATAACTATAAAAGGTCCTCAAAAAAAGAAATAGAAAATATGTTAATTTATGAAGATGATGAGATTTTAGTAATTAATAAACCCCATGGTATAGCTGTGCAGGGCGGGTCTAAGATAAACAAACATATTGATGGTCTGCTTCAATCCTCATATAAATCTCTTCAGCCCAGATTAGTTCATAGAATAGATAAAGAGACATCAGGTATTCTTTTGGTGGCATTAAATAGAAAAATAGCTGATTTTTTATCTTATTCATTTAGAGAAAAAAAGATAACAAAATATTACTGGGCTATTACATATGGCAACCTTTCAGAAAAATCCGGAATAATTGATAAAAGAATAAAAAGAAAGAATTCTAATACTTATACAGATGCTTTAACTAAGTATACTAAGTATATGAATTTTAATAATAAATTAAATTTTATGATTTATAGGCCTATTACTGGAAGAAATCATCAAATTCGAATACATTCTTATGATTTGGGTGTTCCAATTTTAGGTGATAAAAAATACGGTTATAACTTAGATGACAATAAAAAACTTCACTTACATAGCAAAAG
>Ga0315327_10001620_pt1 | contig 11759 bp, 14 predicted proteins | sample M110032315metaG_FD_203460 | JGI IMG/M metagenome (GOLD analysis project Ga0315327, IMG submission 203460) | Ammonia-oxidizing marine archaeal communities from Monterey Bay, California, United States - M1 100m 32315 | ecosystem: Environmental > Aquatic > Marine > Coastal | place: USA: California... | reverse complement strand
TTTCCAATTCCAGTAACCACTTGAAGTTAGGTTTCCAATCATCAGGTAAATCTCTCTTTTCACCATCTACCCGATGTTCAGCCCAAGCAATCATCATTCGCTGTATGTTCTTTATTTTCTTCTGATATTTTATGTTATTTGTCATTTTTAATGAAATGGTGCTCCATCAAGAATAAACATCATAATCGTACAAAAATACATAATGGTTATAAAGACCAATCCCATTAAGACATTTTTTGTTTTTTCTGGTATGTTCATTTTGTTTCCCATAGTTCATTGATTTGTTTTCGAGTATAACCTCGTTTCTTAAACGCTTCACTTCGTGTCATATAGGTCATTGGGACATCTGATAGATTTGGTGCTCTACCATATGTATCCACAAATAACTTTTCTCCAAACCACGCTCTTTTATATGACCTTCTTATTGGTGTGAAGTCATCACATCCTGAATATTCACTCATAGTTTTTCCTTATTCTCATTGTTCTCTGTATGCCTGTTATATGGTAGGCATAAGTCCAATCAATATTATGTTTATTAAGTTTTGATATTATCCAATTATCCACCTCTACTAAATCACACCCATCTAAATACAAAATTTCATTGAAACTATCTTTTTTCAATATCTCTTTAACATAATCTTTAATTTTTTGTTTTTTATTCATATTGAATTAAACTCTTTACTTGTAAATTAAAATCTTTTACTGTTGGTAGATATAACAAATCGATTAATACCAAATTATCTATAACATCATAACCAGCTATTTCCGCCAAATGATTAGTGGCCTGTAAAGTTCCACCAGTTGCGAGAACATCGTCCACTATAACGGCCGTTCCACTACCTTGTTTGATTTGTATAGTATCTTCACTATATTCAGTTCCATAACTATGACTAAAAACCGTTGGTGGTAACTTACCAGCCTTTCTACACATCACAACTCCCCCACCACCATGTATCATAGAAAGTGCTGATGCAAATATGAATCCACGAGCATCTATTCCAATCCAATAATCAGGCATATCAACTAACAATCCCATTTCATCAATACATTCTTCAAATAATTTTTGATTAGCCAGTAATGGTGATATGTCTTTAAAACTAACTCCTTTAATTGGGAAATCAGGTACTTCTCTAATATAATCTTTATAACTCATTATACTTTCTCCAAAAATATTTATCCCACCCACCCATCAATGTGGATTGATTGGTCTTTAACCTTTTCCATATATCATCTCTGAATCTCCCATCAATTGTCAAGTCATTTTCAATGATGTCAAAATTTTCTTTAAATATTTCGAATTTTTTATCTAAATCTCCTGTTTTGTAAAATGAGGTATCTATGACATCTTCAAACAAATCAAACCCAGCGTCCTTCAAATATTTATCATAATCTATAACCGCCACAAGCAAAGGTATCACACACATCAAAAATGGTCTGAATTCTTTTTCTGTACAGAAGGCACCATATGGTGAAGTTTTAATATCATATTCTGAACTTAAAGCTACCTCACAAAAACTATCGTTATAAAAATTCATTAAACTCTTATCATCTCTTGATGGATATCTTTGATTTTGATCATTATATCCAATGGATTCAAAGGTTTCTACTGTTGTGATTAAATCATTATTCAAATGTTCTAAAAATACTCCGTTCCACCCTTCACTTACATAACCTTTCGATTTAAGATTATTTTTTTCAAGAAAATTTATCCATAGTTTTCTGTGGTCTTTACCACGATTATTTCGTGATATAAATATTTTATTTCTTTTATTGTTTTTAATCTGATTGGTATCACCATTTGTAATCAAAAATTGTTCTCTAACTACTGTCCAACCTGTAAGTCCGACTATGTAATCATATTTGAAATTAAATTCTCTATTATCATTACATACTATAATAAATCTCTTATCGGGAAAATTGGGAGCAACTTTATCAAGTACAGAATTTATCTCATTGGCAGTAAATAACTCACCACATTTAATGGCAAGTATTTCATCCTTTTCAAATGTAGAAACCAAATCATTACATTGGTCAACTACTTCATCAATATTCTCTTCTGTAAAATGGTGGGGTACTCCACTCCATTCCAAATTATCAAACTGAATTACATCAAATGAATCTTGAAGTTCTCTTTTAACTATCTCGTGCATCAATATACTCCAATAATTTTTCTCCCCAATACTTATGTGCCTTTTTACTCGGATGTGTATCATCTTCTGAATATCTCATTTCAGGACTTGACTCTGTTAATTCCTCAAAACAACAATACTTTGGGTGTTCATACCAATTTTCCATTGATACTAAATTGTCCCACTCCCTTTCAGGTGGATATAAAGCATCAAAAAATATGTGGTCTATATTATTCAATGTTAAAAATGATTGTAATCCTATAATAATATTATTTGCCATTGTAAATTCTGCTGAATGGTTATAAAAATTCATAAACCATTTTTTTCTTTCATCGAGTGACCAATCAAACTTAAACAAATTTGGTGGTAAATGTACATCAGTTTGTAAATAATCGGAATGATTATACCATCTATTAAGTCTATTACTCCAAACTTCCAATCTACCAAGACTGGTCATTCCAACTATAATCAAAGTATCCTTAAACTTATCTTTATTTTCACCGCACCATTCTAAAATTTTTCTATTAGTACGATGTAGTGATCCACCAGATTTACCTAAATTATAAAATTTTGCTCCAAAGTATTCTGCTATTACGCCTCCATAAGTTTCACGATAATCAACCAAGTTATAAGCATCTGATGATGTAAAACTACAACCTACAGCAACAACATTATTATAACTCACTATTTAACCTTTATTAGTTCTCTTTCATAAGTATCAAGTGATCTTATGTAAAACTTAAATATCTGCAATTCCATCTCACCGACTTCACCGCTTTCTTGAAGTATCTCTGATAAGTTCACTAATGTCTGAAAGTTCTGTGGTGTTAGAAACCTACAATCAAACTGAACAATTACATTATTTTTTGATTCTATGTGGTCGGAATGGATTTTCTTTTTCAAATCAAACTGAGTATTTGGTTGTTCTTCTTCAATGTACTTGTTTACACCAAGACCTTTATGACCTACCCAATCACCATAAATGTCTGAACACCAAGGTTCTAATTCTCTTAACATATCTATATCGCAATTCTCAACCAAAAACCCAACATCATATTTTGGTGGTATAATTGGATGTAACAGCTTATCATGTTTTACCATATGTCCCCATTTACGGATGAAATTACGGGTGCTACGAAGGTTTTGTTCTAACCACTCACTCGACTCCCTACCTTTCATAAACACTTGACCTGCTGGATTTCTCATAGCCCCATCTTTGAATCTACTACCACGACTTGTCATATGATAGACCAATCCTCTCCAAGTCTGAATAAACTCGTATCCATTCAATTTCATTCTATTGAATATATCCGAATCTTCTTTTGATTGTGGAGCGTATAATGGGTCGTGTCCACCTATTGCTAAGAAGTCATCTTTATACATAGCCCACGGTGCAAATATCCCATTGGTTATATCTCTTCCATTTTTAGCCTTGGTAAATTCTCTAACAAATTTTAACAATCCTTGTTCATCAAACTCTTCTGGTTCTATACCAAAATCTTCTAATATCTTTTCGGGTCCATCTGGATGTAATGGTGGTTCTATTCTCGTTGCACTTACTACCTTACCTCGTTCTAAATGTTTCAATACTTGTTCATCCATACCAGGACATGCGTACATATCAGCATGATAAATCATCACAATATCATTTATAGCCATATCAACTAATTTATCATACAGAATTGTATGTCCTAACCTTTCGGGACCATTATTTCTCATTATCTGTACATTCACATCTTTCTTTACTATCTCATTCATCCATTCCCAAGTACCATCATCTGAATAATCATCTCCCATACATATCTCGTGACGATAACCTAAATTCTTTCTTATACTATTATACGACCACTTCAAATATTTTAAATTGTTTCTACTTGGTTGTATAAAACTTATTACTTTATCACTCATGATAATTTTCCAAATACTTTATTCATATGTTCTAAAAATACCTTTTCACTATATAATTCTTTCCATAACTCTTGACTCTGATTACTACACTCTTGATAGAATCCATCATCATTCTTTAACTTCTCTGCTATATTTCTTGCTGATTCTACATCTTCATTCTTCACGGATGTTAGTGGATGTAAATCTCTTTGAGTATCTACTTGTTCATAACCGATACAGGGTATTCCGTGAAATGCACAATTCATATTGAATGTTCCAGCCCCTACGGTTGGCATCAAATGAACTCCAACATGGTATTGACTCAATATATTAATCCATTCTCTCCATTGAACATAAGGTGTATAAGTAATATCTTCTATTTGATCTTCTAAAGTTTGTTTTCTACCCATACTCACACAAGCTAATTCATACTCTGGTTGAAATATCTTTCCTACTATATAACTATCAAACCCACCATACCAATGAACAAAATTTCCGCCTAAAATAACAACATCACCCCATTCACTTCTTTGAACAACATCATCCGTAATCATCAAACTTGGTATATCGTGTATTGGTTTATCTCCACCAACTAATCCTCTAAAATATGGAATGTCTGTTTTGTTTTCTGTGAGTATTCCATCCACATCCATTAATACATTATAATGCCAGAATTGTTGATGAATTGGTAGGTCTTGAAATATCCAATTAGGTCCTTCTTGCATAAACCAAACCTTTTTACCAATCCGTCTTGACTTCTTGACTATATCTATGTTATACAACCCATCCCTATCCTTCTGAGTCTTTGGTATCAGTAAAACTACATGGTCGTATTCTTCTTCTATTCTATCAACATCGTATAATGAATAATGTACTGCATCTAATGCACACATCTGTGCAAATTCTGTTCTCATGTTTGGATGGTCTCTCGGTACTTTACCCTGCCATGCCATCTGTGATAAGAATGCTATTTTCATGACTTGTACCTCAAAATTATCCCTTCCCAATCTTTCAACAATACTCCAGGTCTACAATCTGAACCTTTAGGTTCACCTATGTGCCTAAAGACACTCAAGTTTTTATTACTTTTTACCGACTCTTTTACTGCTGGATTAACACCAACACCTGGTAATCCGTAATCATCAAATATAAGTAAACCACCATCTTTCTTAAAATGTTTTAAAGCATTTTCTATATCACTCATTACACTCTTGTAATCGTGAACACAATCAATAAACACAACATCGGCATTTGGTAATCCTTCCCAACCTTGTGGTCGATATACATCACCTGCAAAAAATTCTATATTGCTTCTACCCTTATTGTATTTTTTTGCATGTTCTAATAATGAATCCTTAAAGTCTACAGCGTAAACTTTATTAAATACCCTACTCAATATACTTGTGGTGTATCCTTTATGACAAGATACTTCAAGAACTGAACCTTCCCTATTCCATTTAGAATCTTTGAATAAATCTATTAAATCCTTCTTGAACTTATGCGAAGTTGTATTCTTATCCTTTCTCTTATCGAGTGCTAAATTAATACCTTTATGTTTCACTATATAACTCCTTGTATACTCTTTCCATCCAATAATGAGAGTCTCTATTTGGATTCTGTGGAATTGCGTTAAAATGATATATCCAACCTGACCTAAATAGATTAGTTAAGTCATCTGGCCACCAAGAATGACCAGGTATATGTAGTAGATTCTTTCTAAATAAATCTATAAAATTGTATCTTTCAGGTAAGTAATTTACTTTCACATTATGTTTTTTAACTAAAAAATTAACACAAGTCTGTCCAACACCTGGTATTTGATGTCCCATAAATTTTATGTTATTTCTAACATTATATAATTCTTCTTTATTCTCCAAATAAAAATTCTGTAATTCTTTGAAGAATGGTTTATGTTTTTTATTTGCTATAATAAAACCTGTATTAAAGTATTCCCAAATCTTTGGTTTCACCTCATCAGAAAACATATGTTTTCCCCAACCATCTATACTTCTCATACACCACTCAAAACAACCATTGTTAAGTACTACACTATATTCATGATTGGTTTCTGTGAAGAAATTAGGACAATCAGGATGAACTATTGTATCTGCATCAATAATTAATACTTGGTCGTAATCAACTTCATTATGTTCTAATATATCAAATACCCATTCTCTCTGATATATGATTGGAAATTGATTGTATCCATCCATACCACTTTCACTTGCCCCAACATTCATTATTGGTTCTGTCCATTCAACAAACTCACAATCATGTTTATCACACCAATTCTTCCAACTCTTTACCGAATAATGATATGAATTTGCCCTTCCATTTCCCAAATCTATATTTGGCATAAAAACTACATTTTTACTCATTGTTCAATTTCCTTTTGTTAATCCTTTTAATGACCTAACCAATGAATCTGCCGTAGATACACAAGTTCCTATCTTTCCTGAAAATAAACTATATACTGAGGGATTATCACTCGATACCCATTTTGTAGTTTCATCTGGCCATGTTTCGCCAGATATTATCGTTGGTCTTTCATCTGTATCGTCTTTGTTTGCCAAGACCGTTCTGATGGTATACATAGAACCAATGTGTTCTAATTCATCAAAATCATCAAAAAATCTTTTACCAGTTTCTATAAACTTATCAATATTAGTTATGGTTGGATTTTTAATTATACCATTGTTTAGGTACTTTTTCAATTCTTCACTTACAATTGGTTCATGACCAATATTTGTCTCGTGGATTGCATGAACCACATTCCCCAACACATGCAACTCATCACCATAAGGATCAAAACACATAAAAGGACCATCCATTACCACGACACTTTTATCTTTATAGTGTTTTGGTAATCTAACTACTGGCTTTTCTACCACCTCATATTGATATTCAGTTTTATAGTTTACCAACTCATTGATATTAGCATAAGTAGAAAGTATTACAATTCTATCTAAAAAATCACTTTGAGTGGTTTTCTTATTCAGTACAACATCAACACCACTACTAAATAACTTTTCTTTAACTTGTTGTTTTAATTTATTACTATCAAACAATTCTTCATCTACACCAACGGTTAAATCTACTCCTTTAGTTGAATCGTGTATATTATAATCCAATTTCATGTCATCTAAAAACTTTATGTATTCCTCAGATGTTATTAATGAATTTTCTGAAGAAATGGAATAATAATGATTGACATTTCCATTGACCACACTATCTTCATATTTTCTCTTAAACATCTTTATACCATTTAAACATTCGTGTGCAGTTTCTTTACTTCTTGGATAATGATAACCCCTATGTAATCTATATTGATTAATGTTTGATGCACATTTCATTATATCATCGAGTTCCTCGTGTAGTGTTACATTAAATCCATTGGTCGATAATGCTATGGCCGAAGTAGTTCCGAATATTCCACCACCCACAACTAATACCTTTGGTAATACTACTTTTTTTACTTCCTCACATATTTTAACGGCGTTTAAAGTTCTTTTTCTATTATTTTCAAAATTAACAGAATCATTAAAACATTTTAATAACATATCCTTCAATGGATCATTATCAGATTTAACATCTACCAATTCCCACCCATCATCTATGGTGTGTATCCATTCATCTGAATTTATATCATACACAAATGAACCATTGATATAAAATATTTCTTCAGTTGGTTTATTTACCTCTAATTTAACTGTAAAACTAATACTTGTCAATGAGAATTCTTTTTTTACCACCTCATCAACTCTAATATTATTTATTCCTGCCCATAAATAAAAATGGTGATACGCTAGATTATCAATTATATTTGCGTTATATGATCCTGATTTCTTCCATTCAAAATCACAATCCTTTAATAGATTAAAATCCATTTTTCTATTTACGTGCCAACAGAATACATCATCCACATAAAGTTTAACTCCCATACTATCTGCAAGTAAAAATAATTCTTCTGAACTTTTACTCGTAAGAGTAAGTGGTTTCTCACAAAATACATTCTTTCCATTTAGTAACCATTTTTTTGTCATCTCGTAATGTAAATCATTTGGTGTAGTAATTACAATCCAATCTGCATCATCTGGTTTTACTAACTGAACATCTTCTCTGATACAACTTTCAATCTTCTGACCAAAAGTACCCTTACCTATTATAGAAACTTTAATCATTATTTTTTACCTGTATGTGCTCCCATATTTATAAAGTATTTATTGTGTCTCGAATCACCTTGAATATAACTAAACTTCAGTTTATTTTTCCATGCGATGTAATTAAAACTCAATTGTTCTCTCTTACTATTATACTTTAACTCAACCCATTGATCCTCCATAGAATCAACTACATCCGTTTCATTATGTCGTCTTAAAACTTCCATCTGAACCACTAATCCATTGTTCTTTGGATAACCCTCGTCTTTATATCTTTGCATCTGACTTTCTATCAAATGAGGATTGTCTTTATAATTACCACCATTTTTATGTCCTAAATTTAAAATAGTAGTACCTTCATCATAAATACACATTCTCGGATCTAACTGATTTTGTCCATGATTATAAGTTGCGTAATTACAATCATCAAGATAATTTAATAGTTCATTTATATCATCTTTAACTAATATATTACCATCAATCCACAAACTATATTCGTGATTAGGAAATAACCTATGTGGTAATAACTTATGTTTACGGGCAGTTCTTGTGTTATCATTATATAATGGAAGTGTTTTTCTAATCTCCCAATTATCTGATTTCAAATCTCTATCAGAAAAACACACGAAATCCCACCCTTTAGGTTTATAAGTTGGTTCTACTAATGTATCATATCCACCAATTATTGCAGTATAAACAACTTTACTCATCAACTACTGCTCTACCTTTAAGATTTTTCCAATCTTGTTCTGGTCTAACTTTCAAATTAGTTTTCCACGCACCTTTAAGTACATCCATCTCAACTCCTACCGACTCACCAAAATTTATTAATGCCTGTATGTCTTTGGGGAAACAACTACCACCAAATCCATATTTACCATCATGACCAGGTACACCCAAGTGTGAATGTCCTATCCTACCATCACGAACAAACCCTTCGATTGCATCTTCCCAAGTACCATTAACCTTATCACATAATAATTTCATGTCATTTAGGAATGATATTTTAGTTGCAAAAAATGTATTACTCATATACTTGATTAGTTCTGCCGTTTCATAATTAGTTTCTATAATAGAAAGAGAATGTCCAAATCTCTCCCTAAATAATTCACTAACCACACTCCTACCATCGTCATGGCCTCCTTCACCACCTAAGATAAATCTACTCTGATTTATGAAATCAAAGTTGGCTGACCTTTCGGTTAGGAATTCAGGATTAAATACTATCTTCAAATTTTGATACTTTTCCTGTAATTTTCTTGTTGTTCCTGGTGTAACCGTAGACCTCAGTAAGATTATACCAATTTCAAAATTATGAGGAGAATCTGGCAAAATGAGAGCATATTTACTAATCTCACCTAAGACATTATCCACTATATCTATGTTCATCGAACCATCTGAATTTGATGGTGTTGGAACTGATAGAAATATTACATCACTATCTAACACATCCCTTAGCGTATGAGTTGATTTATTAGGGTCCTTGTCGTATACCTTCACTTCAGCATCAACTCCTACATTTGGAGAGAATCCGTATCTTACGGCACTCCCTACAAATCCGTTACCAATTATTCCAATTCTTTTACTTATCTTCATTTATCATCCCGTTCCCATCCATGTTGCACCTCCTGGTGTATAATGATGTTTAACTTCTTGTTCTGAATCATATAATATTTCAAAACCATTTTCTATCTGATTGTTTGCCCAATACCTATCTTCTTTACCACTATAATGTTCATCAAATGAATACTTTTTTAAATATGAAGTTCTAAATATAGAAAATGCATTATGAAAAAAGTATCTGTCCTCTGATTCACACCAATAATTTGTTTGTGGTTTATCTCCAAAGTTAGACCACATATATCTTCTTGATATTTTTTTACCATCCCAAATCGGTGTCTGTTTCCCCCATACTGCACCTACACCATTTCTATCTAATTGTTCTTTTACTTGATTAAAATCAAACTTAACTATTTCACAATGAGCCGATAGTATCATAACATAATCTTCTGTACTCTGTTCGAGTCCAAGATTTAATGATTTACCTGGTGTATAATCATTCTTTGGTATCGTGATTTTTTTGATATTGTGATATTCAAATCTATTGATAATTGGTATGGTATTATCAGTAGATTCATTATCAACTATAATGATTTCAGGTTTTCCAAGAAAATCAGTAACAGATTGAATACAATATCCAATATGTTTTGCCTCGTTCTTAGTTCTTACTATAACACTAACCATCAAATCGTCCTGTCATTATATCTCTTGCCTCTTGTTCACATTCTAAATAACCACCACCGTGAAATATATTCATTTCTTCTCTCATTTTAATATAATCGGATAACTCTTTTAACTCGTGTGGTAATATTGCAAACTTATTATCACGACCTGGTAAACTTTGGTCAATGGTAAAATGTTTCTCAATCACATATGGATTATACTCTAATGATATCTTTGCCCCTTCGATACCAAATGTATGGTCACTATAACCAACCTTATTTTCTAATTCCATTAACATATCTATTCGTGGTAGATTTGCATTCTTTGATTCTAATGGATAGGATGAAATACAATGTAATAAAACTACATCACTTGTTGGTAAATAATTAAGATGTTCTTCTATCTCATCCACCGATGAAGTTCCTGTTGAAAGATAAACCCTATCAAAATGAGAATTACAAAATGATAATAAAGTTGGATTCCTTGATTCAAAACTCGCGACCTTCACGGATGTAACTCCTAAATCAGACAATAATTCTGCATCTTCAATGGAAAATACTGATGATAAAAATTCTATACCCAATCCATCTGAATAAGACTTTAATTGTTGATGATCATTTAATGATAGCTCAGCCTTCTTATAAATTTCTGTCCTACCATCTTCATCCCAAGGTCCCGGTTTCAATCTACTAACTGACCAAGTTTGAAACTTAACTATGTCTGCTCCATTTTCTTTTGAAGCGTGAATCATTTCTTTTGCAAGTGACATATCACCCATATGATTCCAACCTATTTCTGATATTATTTTAGTCATTTAATGCCTCTAAATCTTCTTTATAATGAATATCTATTGCACTATCTCTAATACAACCCATTCTTTTACTAACAAGTCCAGCCTTTAAATATTCATATTTAAAAATTCTAACTGAACCACTTCTTTTGTATTCGTTATTTACAGTTATTAAATCATCATACTTATTATCAATCATATAGTTTAAACAATCATCTAATGAATTACTACGAGTAGGATTATCTGGCTGTAAACAAACAACATAATCAAATTCTTCGTGTATATTTCGTATCACGTCTAAATAAACATCTACAACCTCTACATCACCACATAATTTTAAATTTCTATCGTGAAATATTATATCAGATGGTAATACATCAGATACCTCACTACTTTCTGATGAGACTATTATTTTATTTATATGATTTGTCTTTTTAGCATAATCTAATGAGTGTAATAATAAAGGTTTATCATCTAATAACCTTAAATTCTTTTTTGTTAATCTTTTCGAATCCATCTTAGCGGGAATTATTGTTAACAACTCATATGTTATACTCCCGGTTGGGTGTT
>Ga0315327_10001619_pt1 | contig 11760 bp, 9 predicted proteins | sample M110032315metaG_FD_203460 | JGI IMG/M metagenome (GOLD analysis project Ga0315327, IMG submission 203460) | Ammonia-oxidizing marine archaeal communities from Monterey Bay, California, United States - M1 100m 32315 | ecosystem: Environmental > Aquatic > Marine > Coastal | place: USA: California... | reverse complement strand
AGTCAATTCTGGTGCATGGCAAAGACAGACCGATTTCCAAGAAAGTGTTGGAATTACACCTACTCCAGGAATGGCCATTATAGTAAATCTGCAAACAATGAAGGTCTTCCAAAAGGACTTTCGTGTCAAGGAATCAGACTTTATTGAACCAAAACATGCAGAGCCAGCACCACTTGGTTAGAGAATATCTTCTAATAACATCTCATCTTTGAATGTGGTTTTTACCATGTCTGGAGAGACTGTAATTCTGAATTTCTTTGTGTTTCCATGTGTGCCTTGGTGGACAATTCTACCAGCAATAATACCTGACATTTCTATCTCACTAAGCATTTGAGTAACTCTTCTTTGAGTGAGCTCTTTTTGGCGGATATCTTTACAGAGGTTTTTGTAGGTTGAATACACCTCACCTGTTGATATCTCTGATGATTTCATAATTGCTAAGATTAGTAATTTTTCATGTAGTGGATATGAGCGAAGTGCTATGACTTCTTTGTTTTCCTCTATCTTTTCAGCTGCCATTCTGATATGCTCCTCTGTTACAGTTGGCATTTGACTTCTTTCTGCTATCTCTGCTGCTACTCGTAAAAGATCAAGTGCACGTCTTGCATCACCTGATTCTCTTCCTGCCATAGCAGAACAGAGGTTCAAGGCTGAATCTGAGACTATATTTTGTTCAAATGCTACCTCAATTCTAGCATCCAATATCTCTCTGATTTGGGGTAAATTGTAATTTGTAAAGACAACCTCTTCCTCACTTAAACTACTAATGACACGTGGGTCCAGTCTTTCTTTGAAGGTGAGGTCATTTGATACGCCAATTAGTGTTAATGAACCAGTGGTTAACCGCTCGTTTGCTCTTGTAATCTGGTATAGAACATCTTTACCTGTTTTTTGAATTAATTCTGCCAAGTAATCAATTTCATCAATCACGAATACTGCGTTTGTCTCATTTTTTTCTATTACATAGAGAATTCTATTGAATACCTCACTTATCGATAATCCTGTGCTTGGAAGCCACATCTTCTCATCATTGGTTTTCTGATTTCCTAGACCCAGTTGTCTTCCAAAAGAGACCAATAATCCGTATAGGGTTGTCTCTTGCTTTGCGTTTGTGTATGCTAGTTTAATTGGAAATGATCCCTCCTCAACCCTTTTTTGAATTTTTGAGAGTACTTTCTTGATTACCAGTGTTTTGCCTGTTCCAGGTTTGCCATACACTAGTAAGTTTGATGGTCTTGATTCCATTAAAATTGGAAGTAAAGATTGAGTAATTTTTTCCTGCTCAGGGTCCCTGTGAAGTATTTCATTAGGCATGAATGTGAAGTGAAGTACGTCTCTGTTTTTGATTAGGGTTTTGCCATTCTGGGCTGCATCTAAAAGACGGTCAATTGGATCGATTGTAGTTGTACTCATGTTGAGATCATATTTTATTTCAAAACAACAGTTCAATTGATCTTTTTGAAAAACTTCACAAGACTGATCGTTCTTGTTGACTCTTCTCAGATCGATAGGATCGCTCCCAGACACCTTCATTTCTAATGATAAACTAGATTGTATAATAAAATAAAATAAAAATAATATGAATATGAATTCTCATTTTAAAAAAATTAGAAAAGGTAACACTGGAAAGACAGGTGTGTGGGATATTTAAAAAATAAAATAAAAAATAAAATTTGTGAGTGAATTAATAGAAAATTAAAATGCTTGGGGATAGTTAACAACTGTTAAGGACGTGTTAAGGAAAGTGAAAAGAAGCCCATTTTACCCCCTAATTTCCAGTCTAGACGTGAAAATTTCTGTTAACATTGTTAATATCGTAAAATCACCCCTATATTTCCAGTCTAGGCGTGAAATATCTTTAACTCAAGAGGTGGTAAGAACTAATTTTGTTAATAACAAAAAAACACTCAGGCGTGGGCTAGGCAGTCAATGTTAACAAACCTGTTAGTTAACAAATCTCAGAAGATCAGTTGATGAGTTAAGGTTGGATCCTTATTGATCTGAATGACGGGTAAAAGAATTAGAATAGATCTAGAGGATAAGGATGGGGCCAAATACAAGTTCAATTTGGAAGGCAACATTAATCGTGATAAAGTCCTCAAAATTTTCGATTTACTAGACTTGATGAATATTGAAGAACCGACAAACAACCCTGGTGTAGAGTCAGTTGGAGGTAAGATATGGCACATTGTGGACAAGTACTACCCAACTGGTAAGTTCACCTCTTCAGAGATACTAGAGAGATATGAAGACGAGTTTAATGAACCAATCAAACTTAGTGTAATTTCAACATATTTGGCCAGATTTACCTCTAAAAACAAAGTTGAAAGAGCCAAAAAGGGCAGAGAATGGGCATATCACACAATAAAACTCACAAACACCCCCCCAAAACTACGAGAAAACTAATCTTTATTGAATAGGCTCATGCTCTGGGGCTGCATATTTTTTAGTCTCTATAATTACCTCTGTATCCTCAGTCTTCCAAGATCCTTTACTTTCTAAAAACTGACGTATAGCATGTGCAACAACTTGTGAGTTAGACGTCCACCCTTGATGATAAGCCTCCTGGCTTTTTACAAATTTATCAATTCGTTCCGAAAGACCTCTTGGTACCTTAACAGTCTTCCATTTTTCAGTATTTGTGTCACTCATGGGTTATATTTAACCCAAATCTATAAAAACATTCTGTTTTATAACATATTCCTAAGAAATATGCACTTTTCGAAGCACTAAATGATCCCCTTCCAGGCCGATTTTGAGGTAATCACCCTTCTGCATCTCCAAATATTGCCTAAATTGCTTGGGTATGGATATGGTTCCGCCCGATGTTATCTTCACTAATTCCTCTTGAACCTCACTCATATCATATATTATGATAAACTAGTATTAATTAATTATGTTTTTCGTTTCTTCATAAATTATAACAGAAAATATGAGCAAAACCCCCAAAAAACCATCATTTTAAACACAAATCAACAAAACGAAAAAACTCTTCAAACCCCCAAATTTACCTTCATTTATGTCAATTAGGAGGTATGTGGTGTAATAGTTTGGGATGTTGAACCCAATCCAGATAATTTGGAAAGTCCATCTTGGGTAATTGAGTAGCTGTATGGCTTTGCATTGGTGTTTCTCTCTACCAACCCATTATCCGACATTTTCTTCATTGTTCTTGAAATATGCTCTCTACTCTTTCCTAATGTGATTTGAATATCACGCGATGTGCGTGACCTATCTGTGATTAGTCTCAATACAGCCTCAACAATATCACCACTACTCATGTTAGGTGTTTTTTCTACTGCAGTTGTAGATGGGGCCTGGGCAGGCACGATTTGTACCTGTTTTTCTACAACTTGTATAGGTTTTTCCTCATTTTTTACATTATTTTGTGGTATTTCTTGAGAAAAACTAAGATTTTCTAAATCAATTGCATCTAATTTAATTTTTAGATCAATTAACTGTCTTTCATAAAACTCCAAACGCTCTGAATCTGCCTTTGTTTGGTCATTAGAGGTTGAAACTCTCTTCAATCTAGAATAAACGAATAATGTGAATAAACCACCAATGAATGCCAGCACAAGCCCAAATATCACGTCTAGGTCAGGAATTTCAATTATCATGATATATCATAAGGAATTTGTGATTTATCGTGATTGGACAATATTATTTCACACTTAGAGTAAGCAAAACCTCATCACACTAACGTATGAAAATATCACTTTTAGTCACAAAATCACATGGCTGTAGTCTGCTTGACCACACGTTCTATCACACTAATGATTTCTTGTTCCTTCTCAGGGAAAACATCACCATCTTTTATCACACTCATTCGTTCGGAGAGTTCTGATATCACATCAATATCATCAGGCAAAACCACGCCTAGGATGCCTAGAACTATGAATGAATAATACAAGCCTGAAAGCTTGTCTCTACATTGAGAAACCTGCCTGTAATAGGCACCTTTAGTCATAGTAAATTCAACGTCAGAGATATTCTTTGATTTTAGAATAATTTCAATTTGTCTCTCTGTAAATAGTGATTTTTTGATGATTTCCTTTAATATATTAGAAAAATTGGAATTATTAGGGCTGCTCATAGCTATACAAATCTGTATACCGATACTTGAATAAAACTTAAAGGGTCATCATTAAACGTGAAGCATGACTGGAAAAGTAGAAGAATTACTCATTTCTGAGCGTAAAAAATCACCATTACTATTCGTATTAATTGATTCAGAAGTATCTCGAATAGATTCTGCTGTAAAACTAGCCAAAGATGTTGAGCAAATAGGTGCCGCGTCAATACTGGTAGGCGGTTCATCTGCAACTGATCAGATGGAGATGGCCGAAGTAGTCAAAAATCTCAAAAGTGCGGTAAATATTCCAATTATTCTATTTCCAGGTAATATTACTGGGGTTGTACCTCAGGCAGATGCTATACTGTTCAGTTCCTTAATGAATTCTGAGAATCCATATTACATTACACAGGCTCAAGCACTTGGTGCCCCAAATGTACTCAAATTTGGTCTTGAACCACTCCCAACATCATATTTAGTGATTGGAGAAGGCACATCTGCCTGGTTTGTAGGTGCAGTTAGAGGAATTCCATTTGACAAGCCAAAAATCGCGGCTGCATACTCATTAGCAGCCCAATTCTTAGGAATGAGATTTGTCTATTTAGAGGCAGGTTCTGGAGCAAAAACCAACGTAACTCCAGAAATGGTTGCAACTGTAAGAAAGGTCTTCCAAGGATTCATTATAGTAGGTGGTGGTATTCGTGATGCCCAAACCGCAAAATCATTAACTGATGCAGGCGCCGATGCTTTAGTGATTGGAACCCTTTTAGAGGATAGTAAAAACTTGGAGAAACTAACCGAAATAGCCAAAGCCATCAAAAATTAACCTCTTACATGTCTACTACTGAAAATTATCTTAAAGAAATCAAAATTCCTCAAAGTTACGCTAAATATTATGAAGAATTATCAAAACAAGTATACAAAGAATTTGAGACTGCAGCAGATGCAAAATCCACACTTTTAGACTCTTCTGGGATAATAGAGCCAAAAATCGCTTTTGATCTGGCGGAACGAGTCGCCAAAATGCATGATATTGATATTGCAACACCTCTTCGTGAATTACTTGATAAAACAGGAAAAGAAAATGCCGCACTCATATTATCAAAAGAAATTGCATTAGGCAAATATCTGCCTCCCAACTCGAATTTAGAAGAACGATTAGACTTTGCAGTTAGGGTTGGATTGGCAATTGTAACAGAAGGTGTGACCATTGCTCCTCTACAAGGAATCAGTGAAATTAAAATTAAAAATAACAAAGATGGTTCAGAATACCTTTCAGTATCAATTGCAGGACCAATGAGATCTGCAGGTGGAACTGAATCTGCAGTTACTATGTTGATTGCAGATCATGTAAGAAATGCTGTTGGTCTTTCAAAATATCAAGCTGATTGTTTTGATGATGAAACAGGAAGATTTGTAGAAGAATTACGAATGTATGAAGGTGAAGCAAAACAAAGTTTCCAGTTTCATGTATCTGATGATGATATTAAAACTGTAATCTCAAACTTGCCAGTTGAATTAGAAGGAGAAGGAACAGATCCAGTTGAAGTAGTTAATCATCGTAATATGACCAGAATTAAAACTGACAGAGTTAGAGGTGGTGCTTTACGAGTTTTAAATGATGGATTAATCGGAAGATCAAAAAAACTCCTAAAACGAATTGAGAAGTACAATCTGGAGGGTTGGGAGTGGCTACATGATGTTCATGGTGCTGTTCAAAAAGGAGAATCTGGTGATGCTGCTTCTGAAAAACGTATGAGAGAAGTCATTACAGGGCGTTCCGTACTATCCATGCCAAACAAGATTGGAGGTTTTCGACTAAGATATGGTCGTGCCTGTAATACCGGCTTTGCTAGTGTAGGACTACATCCCGTAATTGCTGAAATTTTAGATCATACCGTTGCGGTAGGCACACAAATCAAACTTGACAAACCAAGCAAAGGTGCAACTGTAGGTTTTGTTGACTCGCTTGAAACACCTATTGTCAGACTAAAAGGAGGCGAAGTCGTTAAAATCAAAGACACAGAGCACGGAATTCAGATTAAACATGACATTGAAAAGATTCTTCATCTAGGTGATATTTTAATCACATTTGGTGACTTTTTAGAAAACAATGCAGAATTAATCCCAACAGGATTAGTAGAAGAAGTTTGGATTGAATTTCTTAAAGATAAAATTTCTACCAACAATGAACAAACACAATTTTTAACAAAAACACCAACCTTTGAAGAAGCACTAAAACTTTCTCAAGAACTAAAAATTCCATTACATCCAAAATTTCTTCATTATTGGGAATTCATTTCAATTGAGGATCTAAAACAAATTTCTAATCCACTCTTAAAATCAGATACTGAAATTCAATATGATATTTCTCATAAGATGATCTTTGAAAATCTTGGTATTCAACATAAAATTAGGGATAACAAAATCATTATATCTGAAATAGATATTGAGATTCTAAATTTTTTTATCTTCAAAAAAGAACTAAATTATGATGGATTTGATTCGGTTCCTGAATTACTAACCAGCAATGTTGGTATTGATATCAAAAACAAATTTTCAACATCGATCGGTGTCAGAATTGGTAGGCCTGAAAAAGCTGCCCCACGTTTAATGAAACCACCAGTTCATGTACTATTTCCAATTGCTGAAAAAGGTGGAATTACCCGTGATATTCTAAAAGCATCAGCCGCATCAGAGTCATTTTTTACAAATTTGAATAATCGTCGTTGTACTAACTGCAATATTCCTTCAATTGGAATAGTTTGTTCCAAATGTGGTAATAAAACAACAAAATTTTACATTTGCAGAATTTGTAAAGATGAATTAGAAACACAGTATTGTGAAAAATGTAAAAGAGATGCAAATGGATTTTCTTACAAACAATTTCCATTAAGACAAAATCTAATTGCAGCACAAGAAAAACTTGGAATTCGGGTACAACAACCATTCAAAGGTGTTGATAAATTAATCAATCAAGAAAAAATTCCTGAACCCCTAGAAAAAGGACTAATTAGACAAAAATTTGGATTATCTGTTTTCAAAGATGGTACTGTTAGATTTGATGCCACAAATTCGCCTTTAACACACTTCAAACTGTCTTGGATAGGCACAACAACTGAGCAAATCATCAAACTAGGATATGAAAAAGACATTGATGGAAATCCAATCACAAACGATGAACAATTAATTGAATTAAAAATGCAAGATGTGATAATCCCCTTAGAAAGTGCTCAATATCTTGTTAATGTTTCAAAGTATGTTGATTTTGAATTACAGAAATTTTTTGGCAAACAACCATTTTACAATATAAAAAATACGCAAGACTTGTTAGGTCATTTGATAATTGGTCTTGCACCTCATACCTCCGTAGGAATTACTGGACGATTAATTGGTTATACGAAAACACATGTATGTTTTGCTAGTCCAATATGGCATTCTGCTAAAAGAAGAGATGCAGATGGTGATGCTGATTCTGTTATGTTGTTACTAGATGCATTGTTAAATTTCTCAAGACAATTCTTGTCTGATAAAATTGGAGGATTAATGGATGCACCTCTCTTAATTCAACCAATTGTATTACCACATGAGGCACAAACTCAAGCACATAATTTCGAGGTTGCAAAAAAATTTCCACTCGAATTTTATGAATCAAGTTACCATCATGAAAAATCTGGAGCAATTTCTTCTATTGAAACACTCGCAATGAGAAAAGATACTGGGGATGAAAATATTTTCTATGATCATTTCTTCACACATGATACAACAACATTAACCTCATCAAAATCACGAAGCGCATATTCAACACTTGAGTCAATGGTTGACAAGCTTGACTTACAAATTAGAAATGCAGACATTATCAATGCAGTTGAGACAAGAGATATTGTTTCATATCTAATACAAACACATCTTATTCCTGACATAATGGGAAACATTCGTGCATATGCAAAACAAAAATTCCGTTGTACTGCGTGTGGTGCAAAGTATAGACGAATGCCATTACTTCAAAAATGTACATGTGGTCACAAACTACTACAAACTATTACTCGACCATCAATTGAAAAGTATCTCCCATTAGCAAAGAAACTAGTCACAAAATATGATGTTGACCCATATCTAAAAGGAAGAATTATGACATTATCTGATGAAATTGAACTACTCTTTGGAAAAGGGGATGGTTCGCAACAACTACTAACTGATTATGTGAATTAGCGTAATTTTACGTATTCGTAGGCACCAAGTTTGTTATCAAAACAGTATTGTGTCTTTTTGAAATCAGTTTTGAATTCCTTAACATGTGCTGCAATTTCTCCTGCATCTTTTTTATCAACAATAACTTGTTTCATCAATGATGCAATCTCTTTCATTTCAGATTCTTTCATTCCTAGGCGAGTAATCTCAGATGTTCCTAAACGAATACCACCTGGATGCATGTAATGTCTATTTGCTTTGAGATCACCTGGAATTAATTGACGATTAACAATGATGTTAGCTTTTTCTAAATCAGCTTCAATAGTTCCACCATCACCATAATCTAAAACATTTACAACTGTTTGATGTGATTCTGTATAACCTCTCTTTTCACCTAAAACTTTGAATCCTAAATTGTTTAATTCTGCGGCTAATGTTTTTGCATTCCTGATTGTTTGTTCTGCATAATCTTTTCCAAACTCTAAAGCTTCAGCAAATGCCACTGCCTTTGCACCCATGTGATGAATGTGATGACTACTTGTTAATCCTGGGAACATTGCTTTTTTGATTGGTTCTGCATGTTTTTCAAATCCTAAAACTAATCCTCCTTGTGGACCAAACAAAGTTTTATGAGTACTCATTGTCATTGTATCTGTTCCTTCTCTAAGTGGGTCTTGGAACTTACCACCTGCAATTAATCCTGCAACATGTGCTGCATCATAATTGATGTGCATACCATGACCTTTTAGAAAATCTGCCAACTCTTTTACTGGATGTGGAAACAAAAACACTGAACCCCCAAACATTGCAATCTTTGGCAATTTTCCTTGTGATTTCAAATCTTCAACTTTGGCTTTTGTTTTATCAACATCTAATGTCATTTCTTCAGGATCAAATGCAAAGAACTCGATATCTAATCCGTGTACTAATCCTGCAGTTCCCGAATGTTCTTTTTTACCATGTGAAATGTGACCTCCAGCAGGAATTGATGATGCAATCATAACATCACCTGGATTTGAATAAGCAGAATAAATTGCCAAGTTTGCTACGACACCAGAAACACTTCTTACATCTGCAAACTCTGCATTGAATAATTTTTGTGCCAACTCCATACATTGAATTTCAACCTCATCGATGTAGGTACATCCTGCATAGACTCGCTCACCTGGCCAGCCCTCGGCATATCTGTTACCAAAATCTGACATTACGGCTTCTCTAACAGCTGGACTAGGAATGTTCTCACTAGCAATTAGTGGGATAGAATTTTCAAACCATTCATGGTGTTTTTCAAGACTAGTGAAAATCTTATCATACGACTCTTTGTTTGAATCAGCCATGATTTTGAACTTGATTTTCCTAATTTAAGAACAGCGATCTTTCTTCTAGAAAAACAAGAAGCTAGCTATATATTTTGAAAATTGACGTTTTGAACTATGGCAGCACAAACTCCAAAAGGCAACATGCCAGTTGTAGTTCTAAAAGATGACGCAAGTCAAGTAAAAGGAAGAGAAGCTCAGAAAAACAATATTGCAGCTGCTAAAATTGTAGCCGAAATTGTTCATACTAGTTTAGGTCCAAAAGGAATGGACAAAATGCTTGTAGACTCTTTAGGTGATGTTACAATTACAAACGATGGTGCAACAATTCTAAAAGAAATTGATGTTCAACATCCAGCAGCAAAAATGCTAGTTGAAATTTCAAAGACTACTGATAATGAAGTAGGAGATGGAACTACATCTGCAGTTGTATTGGCTGGTGCATTGCTAGAACATGCCGAAGAATTAGTCTTACAAGATGTTCATCCAACAATTATTGTTGATGGATACAGAAAGGCAGGAAAAAAAGCCAAAGAGTTCTTAGATCAAATTGCGGACAAAGTTGAACCAACTGATAATGGAATTTTATTAAAAATTGCAAAGACATCCATGCAAACAAAACTTGTTAGAAAAGATTCTGAACAATTATCAGAAATGATTGTCAAAGCAGTAAAAGCTGTTGCAGTAAAGAATGGTGAAAAATATACTGTTGACATTGATGATATTAAAGTAGAAAAGAAATCTGGTGGTTCAATAAAAGATTCTTCAATTATTCAAGGAATTGTTTTAGATAAAGAAATTGTTCACTCTGGAATGCCAAAAAAAATTACAGAAGGAAAAATTGCACTCTTAAATGCTGCACTTGAAATTAACAAAACTGAGACTGACGCAAAAATTAACATTTCAAATCCACAACAAATGAAATCATTTTTGGATGAAGAAAATAAAATGCTCAAAACAATGGTTGACAAAGTTATTGGTTCTGGTGCAAATGTAGTATTATGTCAAAAAGGAATTGATGATATGGCGCAACATTACTTGTCTAAAGCAGGTATATTAGCAGTAAGACGTGTAAAAGAAAGTGATTTATCAAAACTTGCAAAAGCAACTGGCGCAAGAATTGTAACTAATTTAGATGATTTATTTGAAAAAGATTTAGGTTCTGCAGCATCAATCCAAGAAAAAAAGGTTGAAGAAGATAAATGGGTTTTCGTTGAAGGTTGTAAACATCCAAAATCTGTAACATTACTACTTCGTGCTGGCTCACAAAGAGTTGTAGATGAAGTAGAACGTTCAGTTCATGATTCACTAATGGTTGTAAGAGATGTAATGGAATTACCATCTATAGTCGCAGGTGGTGGTGCACCGGAAACGTTTGCAGCAACAAAGATTAGAAATTGGGCAAAATCTCTTCAAGGACGTGAACAACTAGCTGCTGAAAAATTTGCAGAAGCATTAGAGTCAATTCCTTTAGCATTATCTGAAAACGCAGGTATGGATCCTATTGATACTCTAACGCATTTACGTGCAAAACAAATCAAAGGTGAAAAATGGACAGGAATTGATGTAATGAAAGGAAAAGTTGGAAATTTAAAATCTACTGATATTATTGAACCATTGGCAGTAAAACATCAAATTGTTTCAGCTGCAACAGAGGCAGCATGTATGATTTTAAGAATTGATGATGTTATTGCTACTGCAAAATCTGCAGGACCTCCACCAGGAGCAGAAGGCGGAATGCCTGATATGGGTGGAATGGGTGGAATGCCAGGAATGGGAGGCATGGGAATGCCACCTGGAATGGGAATGTAGATTAGTAAAAATTTTAATCAACATAATTCAATCTAGATTATTATGGCTAAACATAGAGAAATTTCTGATAATTCAAAACCTCACATTATTGAAAAAGAAGAAAAAATTCCATCTTCAAAAACTCCTATGGATATAAAATCAATTATTCTATCTGGTTCAAAATATATCTACATTGTAGCCGCAGCTGCATTGCTCTCTGGAATATTTACTCCTCTGACAATCGGTGCAGAATGGAACACTGTAATATCTGGAATGCTTTCAATCTTCTTGGGACTTGGTGGTGGAATATGCATTTTCCTAGGAATCAAAAATCAAAAATTTACTACGATCATGATATGCATTGGACTAGGAATGATGATTATTTCT
>Ga0315327_10001600_pt1 | contig 11820 bp, 12 predicted proteins | sample M110032315metaG_FD_203460 | JGI IMG/M metagenome (GOLD analysis project Ga0315327, IMG submission 203460) | Ammonia-oxidizing marine archaeal communities from Monterey Bay, California, United States - M1 100m 32315 | ecosystem: Environmental > Aquatic > Marine > Coastal | place: USA: California... | reverse complement strand
TTTCAATTTTTTTACCATTTAGATTTATGGATTTAACTGTATCGTTAACTTTTGCAGAACCTTGTTCTACTCGTCCTACAAGGCATCTACCTAAGTATGGATCAGAGTCTAGAAGGGTTACTAACATCGCAAATGGCAAATCCTGATTTACTGTTGGAGGTTTAACATGTTTTATAATCAAATCTAATAGAGGATGTAAGTTTTCATGTGGATCATCTAGTTCATTTACACACCATCCAGCTCTACCTGATGCATATAAAGTTGGAAAATCTAATTGCTCTTCATTTGCATCCAAAGAAATGAATAAATCAAATATTTCTTCTAAAACTTCATCAGGTCTTCCATCAGATCTATCAGCTTTATTTATTATTACAATTGGTTTTAGTCCTTGGGCTAATGCTTTTCCAAGTACAAACTTAGTTTGTGGCATAGGTCCTTCCGCTGCATCAATAAGAAGGATCACTCCATCCGTCATACCTAAAACTCTTTCTACTTCACCACCAAAATCCGCATGTCCTGGTGTATCAATTATATTTATTGTAATATTACCCCAGGAAATTGATGTTGGTTTTGCTAATATAGTAATACCTCTTTCTTTTTCTAGGTCTCCAGAATCCATTAATCTTTCACTTACATTCTCATTGTCTCTAAACATTCCACTTTGTTTCATAATAGAATCAATTAAAGTAGTTTTTCCATGATCAACGTGTGCAATAATTGCAATATTACGTAATTCTCCTGACATATTGTTCTTTCTAATGAGATTAAATATTATATGAACTGGTTACTCTATAAAAGTTACTAGATACACATGGCAACATGTCATAAAATATATTCTAGTCAAGTAATAGTAGATATTTAATATAAATATTTTAAACTATTTATATAAAATACATTTTTGGATAGATTTATGAGATATTTATTTAGTATAATTTTATACATACCATTAATTACTTTAATGTTTCTCAATGAAACCAATGCTCATTCATTAACTTCCAATAGTTCTGGATTTGGTAGTGGTTTTAGTCACCCTATACTGGGTATAGACCATTTTTTAGTTATGCTGGGAATTGGGGTTTGGGGCGCGCAGATGGGTGGAAGACGTATGTGGTCACTTCCTATATCTTTTCCTCTTATAATGTGTATAGGAGCTATAATATCTATATCAAATATATTTATGTTTATTTATGTAGAGTATGTAATAGTTTTATCAGTAATTATTTTAGGTTTATTTATACTTCTTAAGTGGTTACCAAATGAAATTATTGCGTTACTAATAATATCGTTTTTTGCAGTTTTTCATGGTTATGCTCATGGCAATGAAATACCAAAAGCAATTGATCCCTTAAGTTTTATAATTGGGTTTGTTATATCTACAGGTTTAATACATTTAGTAGGTATATTATTAGGTTACATTCTGAATAACTTTTATAAAGGTATACTCTCTAGAGTATTAGGAATATTTATTTTTATATTAGGAATTACTTTTATTATAAGAAATTATTTTTGATGCTAAACAAAAATATTAATTTAATAATTATAAGCTTATTAGTATTTTTAGTCACTCTATCTATTTTTAAAATAGTGTCTACTCCTATAAAAGATTATGGATTATTTGTATCAGGCTTATATAACATCTTGAGTAGTTATATATTCATATTAAACATCTTGGGTGTTGCATTACTATTAATTCAAACTAAAAATAAATTATTATTTTTCATATTAAATACATTTCTATTTATGGTTATTGTAAGCCAAATATTCTTTAATATAATTTTAGACTTTATTTTTTATTATAATATAGATCTTATTTTTGGATTTGATAAATTTCCTTTAATTATTTTATATTTATTTAATATATTTATTGGAATTTTATTGTGGTTTAGTCCTTATAAAACCATTTCAAAATATTTTATTATATTATTATTTGGTTTTATAAGTTCTCTTCATATTGGGCTAAAAGATATTGAAGATTTTTCTATAAATAGTTTTGTAAATTATCCAGCTGGCAACATATTTATTATTATTATGCTTACAGGTTTATTTATATATATATTTAAATTTTTAAATAGAAAATATATACTTATTGGTTCAAAAATATTTGGAAGCTGGCTAGTAGTTATAGGTATCATATCCTGTATGTCGTCAATTATTTATTAATCGGGAACTGGGTCATCTCCTGAATTTCCCCAAGGGTGGCAGCGCAATATTCGTCGCAATGTAAGATAAATTGCTTTAATTATATTATGTTTTTTTATTGATTCTATTGCGTAGTTTGAACAGGTAGGATTAAATCTACAATGGGATCCCAACATTGGAGATATTATATATTGATAGAATTTTATCAAACTAATGAACATATTCTTGAGCATCATGAATTATTATGGTGACTTAGATTGAGTTTTTAAATCATTCAGTATTGATTCTAGACTGTTTGTCTCTGTACTATTAGACCCCAATCTTCTAATAGAGAGATCTCTATTTTCAGCTTCTTGCTTACCAATAATAATTAATACAGGAATTTTAGCAGTGCTATGTTCTCTGATTTTATAACCTATTTTTTCATTTCTAATATCAATTTCTGCTCTAAGGTCATTTTCTATAAATATTTTTAAAACTTCTTCAGCATACTGGTCAGTATCAGAAGTAATTGTTGCAATGACTATTTGAGTAGGAGCGAGCCAAATTGGTAAACGACCAGAATAATTTTCTATTAGAATACCTATAAAGCGCTCAATTGAACCAAATAAAGCTCTATGGAGCATAACCGGAGGATATTTCTGCCCATCTTCAGCTATATAATTAGCTGATAGTCTACTAGGTAAATTTAGATCAACTTGAAGAGTTCCGCATTGCCAATCTCTACCTATAGCATCTCTCAGAACAAATTCTATTTTTGGCCCATAAAATGCTCCTTCACCAGGATTATATGTGTAAGATAATCCAGTTGCTTCAATTGCTATTTTTAGTGCCTCTTCTGATTTATCCCATATTTCATCATTTCCTACTCTTTTTTCAGGTCTATCAGAAAATTTGATATGAATATCTTTAAAACCAAAATCTTTGTAAATACTTATTATTAAGCTACATACAGTTTTACACTCTTCTGTAATTTGATCTTCAGTGCAAAATATATGGGCATCATCTTGCGTGAATCCCCTTACTCGCATTAACCCATGAAGAGCTCCAGAAGGTTCATATCTATGGACTTTGCCAAATTCAGATAATTTTAATGGTAAGTCTCTATAACTTTTAATTCCTTGTTTGTATACTTGAATAGCTCCAGGACAACTCATTGGTTTAAGAGCATAAATTCTATCTTCTCTCTCTTCAGTAGTAAACATACTCTCTCCAAATTTCTCCCAGTGTCCTGATTTTTCCCAGAGAGAACGATCCATAATATCAGGTGTGTTTATTTCTTCGTATCCAGCGGTATCTTGCCTTTTTTTCATATAATTAACTAAAGTTTGAAAAAGTAACCAACCTTTAGTATGCCAAAAAACTGAACCAGGAGATTCTTCTTGGAAATGAAATAAGTTCATTTCTCGACCAAGTTTTCTGTGATCACGTTTTTCAGCTTCTTCTAACATGGTAAGATAATTATTTAGTTCTTCTTCATTTCTCCATGCTGTACCATATATTCTTGTAAGCATTGCATTTGAAGAATCTCCTCTCCAATATGCTCCAGCTACTTTCATTAATTTAAATGCTTTACCTACATGTTTAGTAGAGGGTAAATGTGGACCTTTGCATAGGTCAGTCCACTCTCCTTGTTTATAAATTATGATAGTTTCATCTTTAGGTAAATCTGAAATTAATTCTGCTTTATATTCCTCTTTTTTATTTTTAAAAAAAGTGATTGCGTCATCTCTGTTCCACACTTCTCTTATAAAAGATGAATTTCTTTTAATAACTTCATGCATTTTCTTTTCAATTACTGATAAATCTTCAGTAGTAAATGCTTTATCTCTCGCAAAATCATAATAAAAGCCATTATCAATTGCTGGACCAATTGTTACCTGAGTATCAGGAAACAATTCTTGAACAGCTTCAGCCATTACATGTGCACAATCATGACGAATAAGCTCTAGAGCTGCATCGTCATTACGTTTAATAATTTTAAGATGTACATCTTTAGATATTTCTAAAGATAAGTCACATATTTCATTATTTATTTCTATAGCTATTGCCTCTTTAGCTAGGGATTTAGCAATACTTTCAGCTACTTTATATCCTGTAATTCCCTTATCATAGTCCTTAGAGTTTCCATCAGGAAAAGTAATCGAAATTTTTTCATTATTATAAGTCATTATATTATCATTTTAGTTTATTTTAATTTTTACTACGCCAAATTGTACCATTAATAGTATCTTCTATCTCTATATTTATATTAGTTAGTTCATCTCTAATTTTATCTGCTTCAGCAAAGTTTTTATTTTCTCTTGCTTTATTTCTTTTAAGTATCAATTCTTCTATAAAATTACTATTTATATTATTATTTGTTTTTCCATATTTAAGCCATTCATTTGGAGAATCTTGAAATAGACCAAGTATTTTTCCTGATGCTATTAATTCTCCTTTTAAAATACTTTTTTCTTTATTGTTGCTTTTAGATAATTTATCAGCAATTGAATTAATTTCAAATATTGCTTGAGAAGTATTTAAGTCATCAGATAAAGCTTCAACTACTTTCTTTGAAACATATATATTTTTATCAATAGATATATTTTCATTGTCTTTTAGTACCCTATATACACGATCAAGGTTTTTTTGTGCTTGTTCAATTATTTTTGAATTCCAATTTAAGGGTTGTCTGTAATGAGTAGATATTAGTGACAACCTTAGAGTTTCTCCAGGATATTTTTTCAGTAAATCACTAACTAAAAAAATATTGCCTAGAGACTTGGACATTTTTTCTCCATCCATAGTAACAAAGCCATTATGTAACCAATATTTTGCATATTCTTGCGGATTATCAAATTTATGAGCAGCGCAACTTTGAGCTATTTCATTTTCATGATGAGGAAAAGTTAGGTCTAATCCGCCTCCGTGGATATCAAAAGGTAATGAAAGAGTTTTCTCAGACATTGCTGAACATTCGATATGCCACCCCGGGCGACCATAACCCCAAGGAGAATCCCAGCCTGGTTGATTTTCAGTGCTTGGCTTCCATAAAACAAAATCGCCGGAATTGTTTTTATAATCTGCTACTTCAACTCTACTACCTGCAATCTGGTCTTCTTTATTTCTTCCAGATAATAAACCATAATTTTTATAAGATGATACATTAAAAAGCACATGATTATCTGACACATAGGCATTATTTTGACTAATCAATTTATCTATTAATGTGATCATTTCATTAATATGGTCGGTAGCTCTAGGTTGAATATTTGGTTTTAATACTCCTAATTCACTCATATTCTGATTATATATTTTTTCATATTTAGAGGTTAACTCTTTTATTGGAGTCTTAGTCTCTAAAGAAGCATTTATAATCTTGTCATCTATATCGGTAATATTAGAAACATATGTAACTTTAGGGTAAATAGAACGCATAAATCTTACCAATAAGTCACAAACTACGGCCATTCTTGCATTGCCAATATGTGCATAATTATAAACAGTTGGGCCACATGCATATATTCTAATATGGTCTTTATCTATAGGTATGAAGTTCTCTTTTTTATTTCCTAGAGTATTATGTATTCTAAAGGCACTCATTTATTGCTTAGCTTTCATATCGTTTATTGAATAAATATTCTTTTTCTTTAATTGATTTAAAAGTTCTATTATCGGTAGGCCTTGAATAGTTTCATTATTACCTTCTACCTTGGAAAATAAATGGACACCTAATGATTCATATTTATATGAACCACAACTGTTAAATGGTTTATCTATTTCTAGATATTTTATTATTTCTTTTTCCTCAAGTTTATGCATAGTAAGTTCTGCTTCTTCAAAAAACGACCAAATCAGTTTACTATTAAAATATAAACTTATTCCACTAGTTTGTTTATGAGTTTTACCTGATAATTGTTTCAGTTGCTTAATAGCGTTATCGATAGTATTTGGTTTACTAAATATTTTATTATTTAAATTACAAATTTGATCGGCCCCTATTACATAGCTATTTGGGTTGTTTTTGCTAACATTAAATGCTTTTTCAGATGCTAATGTAATTGCTATTTCTGTTATACTTTTATTAATTATTTTATTTTTCAATTTTTCTTCATTTATATCAGAAATAACTACAGAAAATTCTATACCTGCTTTTTTCAATATTTCAGAACGAATTTTTGAAGCTGATGCCAAGATCAAAGGAATTGAAGGTGTAATAATTTTATTACCCATAACATTTTCCGAACTATATAATTACAACGTTAATTATTTATTAAATTCATGAATTCAGATCTGGTTCTATAATCACTTCTAAACACTCCTAGCATTTGACTAGTGATTGTAGTTGCATTTGTTTTATGAATTCCTCTAGTAGTCATACACTGGTGCCCTGCATCAACCACAACTGCTACACCTTTTGGTTTAAGTACTCTATTTATACTTTCAGCTATTTGTGCAGTCATAGTTTCTTGTGTTTGTAATCTTTTGCCATATACGTCTACGACTCTGGCTAATTTACTTATTCCTACTACTCGATTATTTGGTATATAAGCTAGGTGGGCTTTACCCAATATTGGAACCATATGGTGTTCACAATGAGATTCAAGGCGAATATCTTTTATAATTATCATTTCATCATAGCCAGCGACTTCTTCAAAAGTTTTATTTAAAATCTCATCTGGGTCCATTTCATATCCAGCAAAGAACTCTTCATACGCACTAATCACTCTTTTAGGCGTTTCTAAAAGTCCTTCTCTATTTGGGTCATCACCTGCCCATGCAATCATTGTTCTTACTGCATCCATTGCATCTTCCTTTGAAGGCTTAGCAATTGGTTTATTTATAGTTTTATACTTAGTCATTATGGCTCCGTAATCTAATGAAATAACTTATTTCTATTATATCATAGTAATATATATACGTACTATTAGTAATTTTCAAAGATTATTTCTTTTAATTTTTGTGGTTTTTATGTAAGTATCAGAGAATTAAAATAGTTATTATAAATTATATAGGTTGCAATAAATGAAATTTAAAAAAAGAATTTCTATACAGCAAGTTGAAGAAGGTGTTGAACTTGCTCCTAAATTTGACGATAAAGGTGTCATACCATGTATTACTGTTCATACTAAAACAAAAGAAGTCCTTATGTTTGCATATATGAATGAAGAGGCTATGCAATTAACTATTTCTTCAGGTTTTGCTCATTACTGGTCCAGATCTAGGGAGAGTTTATGGAAAAAAGGTGAGACTTCAGGAATGATACAGAAGGTTGAAAGAATGCTAATTGATGATGACCAAGATAGCTTAGTTATAGAAGTTTCATTAACAGAACCTAGCCTAGGGGGAAATGAAGCATCATGTCATGTGGGTTATAAAAGTTGTTTTTATAGAGAAGTTTCAATTGGCGAGGAAAATATTGATAAACCTCTAAAATTTATAGAGAATGAAAAATCATTTGATCCTGAGAAGATATATAAAAATATTCCTAATCCTACTAAGCTCTAATCATATAATATGTAAAAAAAGATCAGGTAAATAAACTGGTGCTACACTGAAAGAAATAAATTTTAACCCTGTATTTGAATAAAGATATAAAAGTATATTTAATAGTAATAATTTAAAAAGAATGTTAATAATAGTAAGATAAATTGGGGTTTTATGAAAAATATATTTTTTAAAATATTCTTTCTTTACTTCTTATTCAATAGTAATTTTGTTTTTGCTAGTGATACAATAGAAGCATTTGTAGTCAATTTATCTGAAATGAACTCACAAGTTAAAGTAACAGATTTAATATGTAATAAAATTTTATATGATGATTTGGTAGATGCTAAATCTAGTCTATCAATTAATCTATGTAAAGGTGAAGACGGTTTAGGACAAGTTGAGCTGTTTATCAAAATTGGTTGTACTAAAAATAAAACTATTACAAAGAAAAATGTAACTGATGGTAAAAAAATTCCATTTTTACCTACTAAGTAATTTATTATTTTTATTTATTCCTTCAATATCTTTTTCTCATGGCATTAATATTAGATACGAGTTACCTTTACCTTTATATGTTTATTTAATTTCATCAGTATTTATAATTATTATTACTCTTTGTTTTTCTAAAACATTTATAAAAAGAAATATTGATTCAGACAAAGACGTAGGTGAAAAACATTTCTATAAGAATAAATTTATAGGAAATATATCATTTTTATTTTTATTATTATTAATATTAGTAGGATATTTTGGAAATCAAGGTCCTTTAAATAATCTGGTAAACGTATTTATATGGGTTTGGTTCTGGGTTGGATTTTCTTATATTTCAATTTTGTCAGGTGCTTTTTGGCCTAAATTAAATCCATGGTTCATACCTTTCTCATATTTAATAAAATTTTTATATCAATTTAACACAATTAAAAAATTCAAAAGAAATTCTTTAATAGAAGTAAATATAATAGGAATCATTTTATTAATTTTATTTTTATGGTTTGCTATAATTTTTCCATTAAGAGAAATTCCAAAAATATTATCATTATTTTTAATAATTTATTCCTTTATTACATTCATGGGTATGTTGATTTATGGAAGAACTAGGTGGTTTTATAATGCAGAAATTTTTTCTTTATACTTTAGTATGTTAGGTAGGATTGGCATTTTAAAACCAAATAATAAAACGCATATTAATAAATTTAGAAAACCATTTACTGGAATTAAAATGGGGAATAAAAATTTATTTTCAGCAGTTTTTATTATTATTGCAGTCTCAAGTATAAGCTTTGATGGTATTTTAGAGACACAATTTTGGCATGACTTTAAGTTATTAATTATAACAATACCTATTCTTATTCCAATTTTTAAAATATTGTTATTTTTTTTTGGTAATTTAGATGTTGTTCTTAATTCTTTGGGAATTATATTTATGCCTCTTATACTATTACTATTTTATTATCTTAGTTGTAAAAAAGCTCATAGATATATAGAGCCTCACTACAATTTAAGAGATATTCTAATTATATTTTCTCCTTCATTAATTCCAATTGCTGCAGCATATCATATTGCTCATTATTTTTCTTTTTTATTAATAGCTGGTCAACTGGGCTTTCCTTTATTATCTGATCCTTTTAATTTAGGTTGGAATTTAATAGGTTTGTCAGATTATACAGTAAATCCATATATTATTAATGCTAAATTTGGATGGTCAGTTATTTTAGTCACAGTAATAGTAGGACATATAGCTTCAATAATTATTTCTCAAAAAATATCATATACTATTTCTATAAGTAAAAATAATGCCACCAAAACACATTTTCCTTTATCATTATTTATGATTTTATATACAGTATTTAGCTTATGGATTTTGTCAGAGCCTATTGTACACTAACAGTTTATCTTTTTATCCCATTATTTATATGACCTGCAGGATTATACCATTTGGGTAAAAGTGTAATGGAATTTGCAACTTTGCCATTAGCTTTAAACGTATTTATTTTATCTATTACCTCTAAGCTTTCTAAATCTATTACTGTAATAGATCCATCATTAATACCTGGTATATTTAATAGTCCATTTTGAACAAACGCTAAATTTTCTTCTTTATTTATTGCTACATGGTGTGCCCCTCCTGCAGCATTTAAATTTTTGATCAAGATAGGTTTCATTGGGTTTTTGGAAATATCAAATATATGAAATTTTCCTGGATCAGCAGATGTTATAAATGCTCTAGAATTATTATTATTAAAGTAAATTTCTAATGGCATTAGCGATTTATCATGTTCTCTAAAATCAAATAATTCATTAGCAATAAATGTTTGTTTATTTGCGTTCCATTTTAGCCCCCACAAACTATTTTCCATCATAGTGGTGACATAGGCAATAGGAGGATTTGTATTAGGAATAAAAACTACTTCAACAGGAGCATTTAGGCTACCGTTTGAAACATTAATGCTTTCTATATGCCTACCAGAAGATGCCTCTATTACTTCAATTGTTTGACCTGCGTCACTCATATCTGGAGCTACACAGTTGGCAACAAGCAATCTATTTATTTCTTCATTTAGAGTAATACCATGAGGATATGAATTTGGAATATAGATGACTTTATTGATAGTATTGTCTATAGCATTACCTTCAATAACATTTGATGAGCCCATGCAAGTTAGCCACCATTTTTTGTTATCATTTGAAAATATTATATTTTCTTGTACTTTACACATAGGAACAGGAATGTTTCTTAACCTCCAAACTTTTTCATTAAGATTTATGTAGAAAAGATTTTCCCCCTCAAGAGCTGTCACGTATGCTCTACTCATATTTTGGTTATAAAATATATGATGAAGAACAAGGTCAGGTTCTACAGGAATATTAGTTAAAATTTTACCATAATCACTACTATTTATATCAAGTTCAATAATAGCGATTCCTTCTTCTCTATTTTTATTTTCAGAAAGAGATAAACTATCAAGTGATTCCGGTGCCTTAGTTTCCCAGTTTAGGATAGCTAATAGATCAGCAAAGGCAGTTTTAAAATATAAAAAAAATATTAATAAAATATATAAAGATATTTTTTGCATTAAATTTTACCATTTATAAAGTAATATATATTCTAGTATATATATATAAATAGCAAAATTCAAAGAGTAATAGGGGAGGTAAGAAGTTACCTCCCACTAAATAATTTATTTAGAAATATGTCCTTCGATAGTTTTTGAAGCATTATCAAGAAACTTCTTGAAGGCATTTCCTGTTTTAATTTCTATATTTTTAGGTTTTAGTTCTTCGGGAAGTTTGCGCTCTAAATGCACTTGTAATATTCCATTTTGCATTCCAGCTCCGGTTACTTCAACATATTCTGCAAGCCTAAATGTTCTTCTAAATGGTCGATTTGCAATTCCACGATGAACATATTGTGAATTCTCATCGTCCTTATTTCCTGTTATAGTCAGAACTCCATTCTCTAGACTAATTGAAAGATTTTTTTCATCAAAGCCTGCTATAGCTAATTCAATAGTATAATTATCTTTACCATTTGAATGTATATTATATGGTGGATAGTTATCTGTTACTTCATTCATTTTAATCATACTATCAAAAATATTTTCAAGATGATCAAATCCAATAGAATGACGGTAAAAAGGTGTTAAATCAAATGTATTCATTTTATTTGCCCTCCTTTGAGCGACTAAACTTGAAAGCCCAACTTTTGGCACTTTCTATTAATAAAATATCTAGAAAACTAGATTGCTAAAGATGACCCATTTAGGCGTCATCATACTTAATATGTGGGAATTTCTCTTTGTTTTTTCAAGGGTAAAAAATATTATTTATGCTTTAATTTTATATCTTTTTCAATATCTTCATGGTCACCAATAACTATATGGTGTTTACTTTTTGTAATCAATTTTTCTAAAAGTGGAATTGAAAGTAGAGGTAAAATTCCACCAAGAGCAATACCTACAACTGCAGACCTCAGATGAGGGTCAACTAATGATGCTAAAATATCTGCAATAATATGAGACAATGCAGCGCCAATAATTCCTGCGATATAGCCATTAGAAATTATCTTAAAAAATCTATTTATACTCCAACCTGTATAATAACCAATAAGCATAATAGAAGAATGGACAAATCCAAATACAAGTCCTTTTAAATGAGCATTTTCATTATAAAGCCAAACTTCTAATAAATGTTCCAAATTAATTTACCTTA
>Ga0315327_10001597_pt1 | contig 11826 bp, 14 predicted proteins | sample M110032315metaG_FD_203460 | JGI IMG/M metagenome (GOLD analysis project Ga0315327, IMG submission 203460) | Ammonia-oxidizing marine archaeal communities from Monterey Bay, California, United States - M1 100m 32315 | ecosystem: Environmental > Aquatic > Marine > Coastal | place: USA: California... | reverse complement strand
TCTGAGGGTCATGATGGATGTGGCTGTGGACATAGTCACTAAATCTTCTTTTTATCTAAATCACGTAACATTTTTAGTCACAACGAATTTCATAAAATTCAACTTTGATAAAAGATAAGGTTGTAGTAATTACTGGTGGTTCTAGCGGAATTGGATATTCAACTGCTAAAGCACTTGCAAAAAAAGGTGCAAAAATAGTTGCCGGGGCAAGAAGATTAGATAAATTAGAAACTTTGAAAAAAGAAATTACCGACGGTGGTGGTGAAATTATTATCTGTGAAACAGACGTTACCAAAAAACCTGATTGTGATAATTTAGTTAAACAGGCAATTGACAAGTATGGAACGATAGATGTTTTGATAAATAATGCTGGTTTAATGCCTCTTAGTTTTGTAAAATCTCTAAAAATAGACGAATGGGATAGAATGATAGACGTAAACATCAAAGGCGTACTCTATTGTACTGCCGCAGTAGTCCCTACAATGGTTGAGAAGAAATCAGGTCACATTGTAAACATTTCATCAGTAGCGGGAAGAGTTGTTTTCCCCGCAGGAAGTGTATATTGTGCAACAAAACATGCAGTTACTGCATTTTCAGAAGGACTAAGACAAGAACTTTCTGTACGAAAAAACATTCGAATTACTAGTATTGAACCTGGAGTTGTACAGACTGAATTAACCAATACTATTACTGAAAAAGCTTTAGAGGCATTTGTTGAAAAGCATAAAGAAATGGAAGGATTAAAGGCCGAAGACATCTCAAATGCAATTATTTTTGCAATTGATGCACCAAATCATGTCAATGTAAATGAAATTCTAGTAAGACCAACTGCACAAGAAGTATAATTATTCCGATTTAGATTCTTTTTCTCTAGCCATATGTCCTAAGAGTGCCTTGATTTCTTTACCCATATTATTAGGATCTTTTCCCAAATCTAATTTTTCAGTTATTGTATCTTTCAACTGTAAATTTTCTAATTCTATTCGTCTTTTTTCTACACAGTGTAGATGATCATTATCTGTTGCAGAAATTTTCTTACAGATAGAACATGTTCCCATACTATATTTTGGGTTAACCACGATTTAATTATTTCATGTATGAGAGTCAAATTTCTCCTGATTTCATTAACCTATTGAATTAATTCTCTGACTTTTCCAAATATACCAGCACGCAATACTACGATTTGGCTTCCATCTAGCTGAATATTTTACTATAGTCTTTGCATTAGGCAATTCTCTTAATGAAAATAGATCTCTAATTCCTTTTTTAATTCCTAAATCATCAACTGGAAGAACATCTTTTCTTTGTAAACAAAACATTAGATAGATTTGTGCAGTCCAATTCCCTATTCCTTTAATTTTTGTTAATTCTTCAATTACTTGCTCATCTTTTAATTTTGAAATTTTTCTAAAATCAATTCCTTTTTGGATAACTTGTTTTGATAATCCTTTGATATAGTTAATTTTTGTACCTGAAATTCCAGTATCTTTTAATTTTTTATCAGTTGTATTGATTACTTCTTCTGGGGTAGGAAATTTTTTGTAAAGTTTTAGAAATCTCTTTGTAATTGCGGTGGCTGATGCCTCTGATAATTGCTGATAAATTATTGCTTCAACTAATGTCTGAAATGGATTTTTTGTAATTCTCATACTACATGGTCCAATTCTTTTTATCATTGGACCGAGTTTTTTGTCTGAACGCAATAGTGAAACTTCACCTTCAAATCTACCTGGACTTTGTAGTTTCAAACCTATAGTGATTTTCTCAAAATTTTCTATTACTGGGTTTTTTTTATACTGTCGAATTAAATTTATTGTAGTTTCCTTTGTTGGTAATTTTATTTTCTTTTGAATAATTTTAGCCAGTCCAGTTCCAATCAAAATTCCTTGTGTTGCACCTGTAACATTTGATGGTTTTCTATCAACACTAGAACTCTCAAAATCAATAATCGTATTTTTATTTTTTCCAACTATCACATGCTTGTCTATGGTGCTTAATTCTCCATGGTCCAATCCTGCTGCATCTAAAAAATAACATTCTCTTAAAACATTATTCAACACAGAACGAATTTCTTGAGATTTAGTCTCAGATTTTTTTGCCCAATCAATAATTTTCTCACCCTCGATGTATTCCATCACCAAAAAATTTTTCGAATTTTTGATAAATTTTGGACCAACATCTAATTTGTTTACAATTTGAAGTAATTTAGACTCGTTTGACATATTTTTTCTTGGAGAATCCACTCTTCTAATTTTTAATGCTACAATTCTAGTGTCTTTTTTAGCAAGAACAACCATCCCGACATAACCCTTCCCAAGTATACGACATTTCCCAATTTGTAATGAACCTGTAAATGAAACATGAGTTACTCCTATTTTTTTTAATTCTTTTAGGCGTTTTTTAATTTCAGATTCTTTTACTCTGGGAAAGCAAAGAATTTTTTTGTATGGTTCTTTTTTGAAAACGTTAATTGATTGAAAATGCTGTGTCATCAGTAGTTATCAGTTTTGAAATGCTCTTTTTAACAGATTTGCTTTGTTTATCTTTTCCATTTGTAATTTTAAATCCCTTTTTGAAATCATTTCTTAATCCTTTTGGAATTCCTGATTGCCCGATATGATTTTTTATTAGATCATTGAGGTATGTTTTGGCATTTTCATATCTTCGAGTTTGTAATGATTGTAATTTCCCTTCCTTATCCGTCCACATTAATTTTGATTTTTTAGAATTAATGTTGATAAATTTAGTTGAAAAATCACCAGAAAATACATCCGGCCCAGTTCTTATTTCATTTTTTGATATTGTTAATGATTCTAACAAGAATAACAAACTAGCTTTGGTTTCATCATATGCTATGGCATCATTTCTAAGAACATTAAATCCCTCATTGATCATTTGAGATTCAATTGAGCTAGATGCACGCTTAATTTGTCCATAAACTATGTCATCACTCCTTTTTTTGTATGTAAAATTTACAATTAGCAAATTTTTTGCAATTTCCCCTGGAATTTTAATTCTTGATTTTTCTTTAAAATACAAAATTGAATTACTCTTTAAGAAATTTCTAGCAATTAAGATAAAATTTGTAACATTTTGAATTGATATTGCAGCACCGAGATTTCTATTCCTATCTATTGGATCAATTATGACTATTGCAGATTCAAATTTTCTTGGAGACTCTCCAATCATTTCATTATTTTGTAATTTTGTAATTTTCTTTAAGACATTTTCAAAACTACCTAAATAATAAACTAAAACTTCACAAACGTATCCGCTAAATCCTTGTTTTGCAATTTCTGCGCCATACATTCCATTAATTTTTAAAAAACATTTCAAAACTCTAATATCATCTTTCATTGAACCAGTTAATTTTTCACTCATAAACTCTGTATGAAATGTTGATCTATCCGCTGCACTTTTCCATTCTCCTTTTTTAATGTCATAACATGGTACAACATTTACTCCTACGCCATCAATATCTGCTTCGACAAATGGATGTTCTGAATATCTTACATATGGTTTAAATTTTTTTAGTGAATCAAACCCAATTTTTTTACCAATTGTTTCAAATTTTTCCTCAGTCGTTGTTTTTTTAAATTTTACAAAAATATCAATATCGATTTTTTCTGGGGTCCACGTTTCTTTTGCATATGAACCTCCAAAATGTACTGATACAACAGATTTTTGTTTTCCCGCTTCGTTGTTTACTAAACTAAAAACCTGATTTGCAATCTTATCCACTTTTTTCCTTAGTACATTATTGGGAATTGCTATATGCTTTGATTTTTTTATAATATCGCTTTTTATTTTGCATTAACCTCCAGTAAATCTGAATACTCTGGTCCCTTTGGACTTAAAACACTTCTTTTTACTTTGATTTTGGATATAGTTTGTACACCAAACTCAACAGTCTCATATTTTTTCATTATGACTGAAATATCGTTAATTTTCTTTTTTATTCTAAAAATTGTCAAATGAGGTTCAAATTTTTTATTTTTTTCAAAACCTAACCCTGTTAATTTTATTCCTATTTCATTTGCTATGCCCGTTAATTTCTCTGCGCCATTTTTTTCAATTCCAACCCAAATTACTCGTGGATTTTTCAAGTTTGGAAATCCTCCCACACCTTTTAATGATATATCAAAGGAAGAAAATGATATTTTTTTCATAATGTCCTTTACTTGATCACATTTTACTTGATCAATTTCTCCTAAGAATTCTAAAGTAAAATGAATCTGATCAATTTTTGTAGGTCTTGCATGAATCTGAACATCTTTTTGAAATGTCTGGATCTTCTTTAGAATTTCTTCTTTAGAAATTTCAATTGCTACAAAGACTCTCATGAAAAATAAAATGTTAGTAATTATTTATCGCTACCTTCATAGACTAGTCACTCAAAAATAATCTGTGTCAAAACTGGTTGTTTGTCTAACTGGAATGCCTGGTGCTGGAAAATCAACCATTGTTTCAAAATTAAAACAAAGTGGTTATGAAACTTTTAGTCTTGGAGATGGTGTTAGATCTGAAGCTAAAAGAGAAAACTTAGAGCCAACTAGTGAAAATTTAGGAAAATTGATGTTGGGTTTACGTGAAAAAAATGGTCCAGGCGCCATTGCCGAATTAATCAAAAATTCAATACAAAATTCAACTCACAAAATTATAATCATTGATGGTGTACGTTCAATACATGAAATTAATGTTTTAAAAGAAACTGGAAATGTGAAACTTTTAGCCGTCAATGCATCTTCTGACACAAGATTTACATTTTTAAGTGAACGTAAAAGATCTGATGATCCTCTAACAAGAGATAAGTTTGAAGAACGTGATAATCGTGAAATTGGTGTTGGATTGCAAGAAATAATTCAACTTGCTGATGAATCTATTGAAAACAATAATGTGACAATTGAAGAAATGGTAGATTCTGCAATCAAAATTTTTCAAAAGTGGATTAAATAATGAATCAAAAAACAACCATTCAGATTTTTTGTGAAATAAATCCTTCTGAGGATCCTGAAAAAGTAAAGCTTGCAATCAATAATATTTTTCCTAATTTAACATTAGAAATCACTGATACAGAAATAACTGGAAAATCTAATAACATTCAAATTTTATCGCAAATTTCAAAATCAATCCATGAAAATAATATCAAAAAAACATACCTGCGTATTCTTAAAAACAATAGTAATAGCGACTCCTCCTGGTTCTATCTCAATAAACAGGCTGCATTTGTAAACACTGTAGCACTGTGTAGTGAAGCAAACGAATCATCTTTAGGTCCAATTAAAGTAATTCTACACTCAAATGATATTGAACATGTAATTGATTCTATAACGAACTAACCAACTAACTATTTCTAGCCATTTTGAGAGCTTTTTTTTAGCTCAGTTATGAAAAACCAATTTTACGAGATTATTCATGAAGATACAATTAGCAATAATTGGTGCCGTATTAGTGGCTGGAGGAATCTTATTCTTACCTGAAACAACAAGCCAATTTCCTATTGGTACAATGATTCTTGATGCATTAGTTGCAGATGCTACTAACATTAAGGACTACAACGAGCACACAAAGCAAGTAGGTGATACATTGTATGATGTAGGACTAAAAGCTGGTGATACAGTTGTTGATGTTGCAGGTCAAATTGAAAATACCATTGAAGAAACAGAAATTCCTGAAATTGACTTTCTAAAACTTGAAGAGTGACTAAATTTCAATTTCAAGTAGATCTCTTGCAGCTATAACAGATTCATGAATTTGTTTTGCTTCATTTAACAAAAGCGATTCATCATTATATCTTGCAGAAAAATGTGTTAAAATTAGATTTTTTACATTTGCATTTTTTGCTAATTCTGCTGCCTCTTTTGCAGTTGAATGATTTGTTTCAATTGCTCTATCCTTTAGATCAAATGAAAATGTACAATCAAAGCTCAAATAATCACTATTTTTGAAAAATTCTTCTAATTTTTTAGTAGGACGTGTGTCCCCTGAAATTCCGATCTTTTTACCTGATCTTTTCTCTCCTGTTACTTGTGATGATTCAAATTTTTTACCATCTACCTCTATAGAATTTCCATTCTGCAACTCTTGCCACAATTTTCCTTCTGGAATCCCTAACTCTTTTGCTTTATCAGGATAAAAAACTCCTGATCTTTCGTTTTCTTCAAAGCAATAAGAAAATGCAGGAATCCCATGTTGTGCATCACAACATTTTACCTGATAATCTTTTTCATTTACTACATTACCTTCGTTTACAATTGTTATAAAAACTGGAAATGGTAATCCAAAATTCAATACTTTAATGTTGGCTGTAATGAATTCTTCAATTCCAGCTGGACCATAAATCTCAATACTTTCTGTTCTTTTTTGTAATGACATTGTTTGAAGAAGACCTAAAATTCCTAAGCAATGATCACCATGAAGATGTGTAACAAATATTTTCATTTTTCTATTCCACGGTAGACTCGCCTTCAAGTATGCAATTTGTGCCCCCTCTCCTGCATCAAACATTAGAACCTCATTTTCACGTACAAGGCAAATACATGTTAAAGAGCGTTCCACTGTTGGTGCTGCAGCTGACGTTCCAAGATAAAATAATTTCATAATATTATTTTCATTTTAATGCATCAGAAATAACTTTTGACACATCTACCTTTGCTGAATCACCTGGTATTGTATTTGTGCTAATTATTTGAGAAACACCTGCATTTTTGATGTTTTTTGCAGCATTATTTACTAATAATGCATGTGTACATGCAACAAAAACACATCTACATTTCTGTTTCTTCAAAAACTTAGTAGCCTTAACAATACTTCCTCCGGTACTAATCATATCATCTACTATTATCAAATCCTTGTCTTTCACATCAACCTTTTCTGAAAGGATCTTTACTTTTCCAGTTTTTCTATCTCTGTGTTTTTTTAATGCAATGGAATCCGTTTTTAAAAGACTGGCAAATTCCTTAGCTCTTATTTGACCTCCTAAATCAGGAGATATTACTAATGGATCTTTCATTTTCATTTTCTTAAAATGTTTGACTAAGACTTCCATTGCTGAAACATTCTCTGATGAAATCTTTAGCTCGTTTAATGCTAATTTACTATGAATATCTACTGTTAAAACTTTTTTTACACCTGACGCTTTGAGTAATTTTCCAACTACTCCAATAGTGATTATTTCTCCACCAAGAAATTCTCTGTCTTGTCTTGCATATCCCATGTAAGGAATTACAGCATATACTTTTGAAGAAAATTTTTGAACTTTGGAAATAATACTCAATAATTCTAAAAGATTTGAATCAACTGGTGGATAAGTTGATTGAACTACTACTACTATGCTCTTTTTTGGAATTTGATTAATTGTTATTTTACTTTCTCCATCTGGAAAAACTTTCTTTTCAGTCTTGATATATGTGGCTTTTAATCTTCTGGCAATTCTCTTAGCTAAATCAGATGATCCACATCCGCCAATAACTGTAAACTTTACCATCAAATCAACGAATCAAAACGGATTCTTAAGTTTTCGTAAGATTACTTTCCAGTTTATTTTCCTTTTTCTTGAAGAGATAGCTAGTTACTGCAACGATAGATACTCCAATAATCTCAATCCAAAGCCAATCCAATCCTGCAAATTCTATTCTATCTAGCATAAATGGTGAAAATAATGGAAATGTAGTGCTTGTGTCAAACACTATGTCTGCAAGAAATACATCAAATGCAATATGTGATAAAATTGCTCCAAATGCTACTGCAGCAATTCTCAAATCTTTCCCTCGTAAAATTATAAAAAATGCTACTGCAGAAATAATTGCAAATGGAATCGAATGACTCATTCTTGAAACTAATTCTATATCTAAAAATTGTAGTAAATGATCTGCATCTAACAAAATTGCAAAACTTCCCCCAAGTATGATATATCGTATACTTAAAGTTCCAAGTCCAATTACTGCCCCCCAAAAAACATGACCGATAATATGCTCGATCGTAATTCCACTGACTACGAGTGGACTTCCAATCACAAATGTATGTTCACTAGATGGAAATAACCCGCCAATAATCGAAAACCCAAATGACATTCCTGTAAAGATTATTGAATTTTGTAAAATGAATCTTATATGATCTTTCATTATCTGAACCCAAATTTTTGAATAAATTAATGATTACTATTCATCTGCAGATTCGCCACGACCCAAATCACCCATACCATATTCATCCATTACTTCGTTACGTTGAGTATCGCGTTGATTGATCTCTTCCTCCTCCCGTTTCTCATCACCTTGGTAAACAGTACGTATTGGCCATGGAATTCTAATATCATATTTCTTAAACTCTTCATACATGATTAGACGCATATCACTTTTTGTCTTGAATTGTGCTCCATAATCTCTAACATAAACCCACATTGAAAAATCCAAAGATGAATCATTGAATTTGTCAAATCTTACGACAGGTTGTGTAACATCTACATGAATATCTTTGTCACATCCACAACTTGGTTTGTTTTCCTCAACGTATGGACATCTATTTTGTCTAACGAGGTGTCTTCCTCTTGCATCTTTAGCTTCAATCATTGCACGTTTACCAACTTTAACTAGAATTGATGTTACTTGTCTTGGATTGTTCAAATATGAAACACCAACGTTTACCACTGCCGGAACAAGTTTGATTTCTTTTGTATAGTTGATAATTTCTGCACTAACTAGTTGTCGTGTAGGGATTATTGCAACTGATTCATTCAAGCCATGACGAATGTATGTCACTCTTGGTGTAATTTTGTGTACATATCCATTGTATCCGCTTTGTAATTGTATTCTGTCTCCCTCTTTGACAACTTTATCTTTTCTGATAAGAATATACGAAAAGTAATTTTCTAATGTCTCCTTTAGTGCTAATCCTACACCAAACGCAAGTCCTCCTGTTGCAGTTGCTAAAACTATCAAATCTACTTCCCACCATGATACCACTCCGACTAATACTCCAACAAAAATTAAAATTGGTAAAACTTGTTTTGCAGATTTTGGAACACCTTCTTTTTGTTTACGCGAGTGTCCAGGCGGTTTATTTCCAGAAATTATTGATTCATAACCTGTGTTTCTTTTCTGTTCTCTCCAAATATCTATAGGATAAATCTCCTCAGGTAATACGCCTGGAAATAACTTCCTTCCAGATATATTATTTCCAGTTATACAAGATTCAAAGTATAATTCATATTTTTTACGTTCAGATTTTTTCCACTTTTCATATGGTTCTTTGCTATTCTTCTCGTAACTTCCAATCGGAGCTCCTCTTGCAGTGCGAAAATTTTCCAAGTATAGAGCTCCTTCTTTAGTTTGCAAGTAACTATTGAATTCTTCTTCTGTTAGATCATCTGGTTTTTGTTTTGGTGGAATCCATTTGTATAATTTATGAAATAAATCATCATCATCATCTGGAAATCCTCTCATTTCTCGCCAGGCTTCAAAATCTTCACGTTCAAGACGTGAACTATCACGTTTTGTTAATGCTATTGGAACTAACTGTGAAATTGTATATCCTATTACCAAGATATTCAATGTGTTTAACATTTTTGCAAAAACTTCACTAGGTGCTAGTTCTCCTTCTATTTGCACAACCGTTGACTCTTCATCAAATAGTTCAAAAACCTGTATGTACATGTTAACAGATGAGATTAAAGCAATTGCCAAAAACGGTAAGATTATTTTTCTTGCAAATCTCGCAACGTGTGGTTTTGTATGGTTAAATTTTTGTGTTTTAATCCAAAACGAAAATTTTCTATAAACTACACTGATTATTATAATTCCAATTATTAATCCGATTACAGCTAATTGCAAAGATACGGATGATGCGATCAGCTGAGAAACTGTATCAAACTGACCAACTGAAATTTCACTAATTTCTTCTGCCATCTATAATATTTTTTGAGAATCCTAAACTTAAGTTAGTAGATTTGTCGTCAAGTTTTCAAAAAACTGTCAAATTTTTTTAAAAAACACCCTTCTAGGCACAATTTCTCTGTATAAGACAGATCCTAAAGTTTAACAGAGGATTTGCCTTAACTTTGTAATGGCACAACTCAATCAACAAGAATCAGTTTGGACAGTAGATTCTTCGCCATCACTTCAATCAGTTACTCTTGCAAACCTAAGAAAACTTCCACAAATTGAAAATTTCTCAGAAGAGCAAATTTTTGAGATGGAGGTAGTTGGAAATGTACTTCCTTTCAAAGCAAACAACTACGTAATTGAGCAATTGATTGATTGGGATAATGTACTGGGTGATTCCATGTTTAATCTTACATTTCCACAAAAACACATGTTGAAAACAGAACATTATGACATGATGGCTTCAGTTTTGAAAGCTAATCCTGATAGAAAAGAAATCCAAGAAATTGCAAATAAAATCAGATTACAATTAAATCCTCATCCTGCAGGACAAATGGAACTAAATGTCCCAATGCTAAAAGATGGGACTAAACTTTATGGAATGCAACACAAATACAAAGAAACTTGTCTCTTTTTCCCTAGCCAAGGACAAACTTGTCATGCATATTGTAGCTTTTGTTTTAGATGGCCACAATTTGTTGGTATGGATGAAATGAAGTTTGCAATGAAAGAAGGTGATGATCTAGCTCAATATGTAAAAGAACATCCTGAAATCTCAGACATTTTGTTTACTGGAGGAGATCCAATGATTATGAAAGCAAGTTTGTTTGCTGCATATATTGATAAAATATTAGATGCAGATTTACCAAATCTTAAAACAATTCGAATCGGAACAAAGGCCCTATCTTACTGGCCATACAAATTCACTTCTGACAGTGATTCTAAAGAAACACTTGAAACATTTAGACGAATAAAATCAAAAGGAATTCATGTGGCACTAATGGGTCACTTTAACCATCTTGCAGAATTAAAAACTGATTCAGTCAAACTTGCAATTGAAAAGGTTCGTGAAACTGGTGTACAAATTAGAACTCAATCACCATTACTAACTAACATTAATGACGATGCTGATATGTGGGCTCAAATGTGGCAAAAGCAAGTTGAGCTTGGATGTATTCCATATTACATGTTTGTTGTAAGAGATACTGGTGCACAACATTACTTTGGCGTATCTTTAGTCAAAGCACATGAAATTTTTCAACAAGCTATTCAGAAAGTAAGTGGATTGGCAAGAACAGTTAGAGGTCCAAGCATGTCGGCCACTCCTGGAAAGGTTCAGGTTGATGGAGTTGCAGAAGTTAATGGAACTAAAGTTATTGTATTGAGAATGCTTCAGGGAAGAAACTCAAAGTGGGTAAATCGTCCATTCTTTGCCAAATATGATGAAAATGCAATATGGCTTGATGATTTGAAACCTGCATTTGAGGACAAATTCTTTTTTGAAGATGAACTAAATCAAATTAAAGAACAAAAAATGAAAAACATGAATAGTTAAAATATGGATTTTATAGGTGATATGATATGAGAAAAGAATTTGTAGTTATGAGAATTGATGCGGCACCGGATGGCGCTCCATATGTTCTTGTGACTCTTTCTCTAGCAAAAGACATGGCAGAAGGAAACCAACCTCCAAATCCATCTACAACAAATGTTATGGGATTCTCAAACATGGATGACATGATGAAAAATCTTAACAAAATGATAGCAGGTGGTGGAATGCCAGGTATGATGGGTGGCGCAGCCCCTGGAACAACATCCCTCAAACTAGACATGCACGAATACAAACAATTAGGTTTGTCTGTTGGAGATAAGGTCAGTCTAGACATCTCAAAAGTTGAAGCACTAGGCGTATAGATCTCTTTAAAAATCTAAATTTTCTATATTTTCT
>Ga0315327_10001593_pt1 | contig 11837 bp, 10 predicted proteins | sample M110032315metaG_FD_203460 | JGI IMG/M metagenome (GOLD analysis project Ga0315327, IMG submission 203460) | Ammonia-oxidizing marine archaeal communities from Monterey Bay, California, United States - M1 100m 32315 | ecosystem: Environmental > Aquatic > Marine > Coastal | place: USA: California... | reverse complement strand
TTTTACTTCACGGAGTGTTCCCAATACTTCTATTTCAAATCCTTCATCCACATCTGAAAGCTCTGAAGGAAGGTAACCGAGCGCACATGATGCTTTCGACCAATGCGCATATCCTCCGGAGGTGGCCCAACCTACAACTTTTCCATCATGCCAAATGGGTTCATCACCGAGTACATCAGAGTTGTCGGCATCAACGACAAAAGCGCTTAGTTTTCTCTTTGGTCCTGCTTCTAATATGGCAGCAAGTGACTCTTTGCCTACAAAGTTTCCTTTATCGAATTTTACGAAATTATCCAGTCCAGCTTCTAGAGGATCGTAAATAGGCCTGTATTCAGTAGCCCAAGAACCAAAGTTTTTATCAAACCTCATACTGTCCAACGCGCGTAGTCCAAAAAGACTCATATCAAATTCTTTTCCAACATCAGTTAGAAGGTCATAAAGTTGTGATTGAAGTGACGACGGAACCCATATTTCGTAACCAAGGTCACCTGTAAAAGTTATTCTTCCTACTAAAGATGGGATCATTCCGATTGCCATATTTTTAATGTCTAAGAATCTAAAGCTTTCAGCTGATACATCTTCGTTTGTAATGGAACTTAGAAGGTCCCTGGAAGAAGGACCTGCTATCGACAAGCCAGTCATACCATTGCCTATTGGCTTGTAACGAATGGTTGGGTCATTGTCGATGTGTTCAAGGAACCACCTCTGGTGATAACCCTCAGCAATTCCTGAACCAAAAAGAATAAATTTTTCTTCTTCTGTAATCTGGTCAGTAAGGGAGGCCACAGTGAAGTCTCCTATAAGTTTCCCTGTCTCGTTTAACATCGGAGCTAGGGCTATTCGGCCATTTTCAGGAATTTTGTTGGTTAGTAGTTTTTCTAAAAACTCCCTTGCATCAGTTCCACTGAATTCATGTTTTGCGAAACCTGTTATTTCCATAAGTCCGACATTTTCACGTACTCCTCTAACTTCTTCAGCTACCACGGGAAAAGCATTAGATCGTTTGAAAGTAACTTCTTCCATAGGCTCTTTCCCAATTTCTTGAAACCAGAGAGGGTATTCAAGTCCGTATGCGGCACCCCAAACGGCATTCGCGTCAGTTAGTTTGTTGAAGATTGGTGAAGTATGAAGTGGTCTACCTGCAGGTAGTTCTTCATTAGGGAAACTTATCTTGAAGCGCCTAGTGTAGTTTTCGATTACTTTTGTCAATGTATAGTCCGGCGTAGTCCAATCGCCAAAACGTGAAACGTCCATTCCCCAAACATCAAAATCCGGATCACCAGTAGTAATCCAATTTGCCATCGCCAGTCCAACGCCTCCACCCTGGCTGAGGCCAGCCATCACACCACAAGCAACCCAGTGGCCTCTTTGTCCTCTTATAGGGCCGATTAACGGATTGCCGTCAGGAGCGAATGTGAATGGTCCATTGATGACTTGTTTGATACCGGCATCCGCATAAATGGGAAAATGTGAAAACCCTACTTCGAGTGAAGGGGTGAGTCTTTCCAGATCAGGGGTGAGAAGTTGGGCACCAAAATCCCACGGGGTTGATTTAGTTTGCCAAGGGACGCAAGCTTGTTCGTAGGTTCCGAGCAGAAGGCTTTTACCCTCGGCTCTTAGGTAAATTTCGCCGCTGAAGTCAATGACTCCTCGACCGTGACCATCATTTTCTTCAAGCCACGGTTCTATTTCAGGTAGTTCTTCAGTGAGAAAGTACATGTGTTCCATTGCTTGAACTGGTAGTTCAATGCCGCACATACGACCAACTTCTCTAGCCCACAAACCTCCAGCGTTTACAAAATTTTCACAGTTTATTATTCCTTTGTCTGTTAATAGGTCCCAAGTTCCGTCAGGTTGTTGAGAAATTTCTTTTACCCATGTATTTCTTTCAATTTCAGCCCCTAAAGATCTTGCTGCAGATGCGTAAGCGTTTGTGACGCCTGAAGGGTCAACGTGTCCACCGACTGGATCCCAAAGAGCACCTACAAAATATTGTTCTTCTAGAAAAGGAACAAGATTTTTTGCTTCCGAAGTTGAAATTATTTCTGTTTCCATACCCAGATATCTACCTCGGGCATGAGCCATTTTTAGCCAATCCAATCTATCTTCGGTATCTGCCAACATCAGTTCGCCAGTCAGATGGATTCCACAATCGACTCCAGTTAACTCTTCAAGTTCTTCATAGAGTTTTATTGTGTACCTTTGAAGCGCAGCTACGTTCGGATCCCCATTCAGGGTGTGCATACCTCCGGCTGCGTGCCAGGTTGAGCCTGCTGTAAGTTCTTTTCTCTCCAGAAGAACTACGTCGGTGCAACCGGCCTTGGTCAAGTGATACAGCACACTACAGCCGACAACTCCTCCACCTACAACGACTACTTCAGCTTTGTCTTTCATGTTTCTCTTTCTTAATAGTCAGTTGGGACGCCACCTTCAGCAACTCTTCTTTCAAGGTATTCATCTAATTCGGTACGGATATCTTCTTCCATGGGTGGTTCTTCATGTGAGTCAATTAGTTGTTTTGCTAGTTTTTCAGCCCGTTGGGGAGCTTCTAGACGACCGGATTCGTCCCATGATTCATAATTTCTCCAGTCTGAGACCATTGGACGAAAATGTTCGGTTTTGTAACGTTCTTGAGTATGTTCTGAACCGAAGAAGTGACCCCCGGGGCCTACTTCCGCGATTGCTTCTACGGCTAGGGTAGCGTCATCGACAGTGACTGGTTCCAACATGGAATTGACCATGTTTAGAACATCTGCATCTATAACCATTTTTTCATATGAAGCGAGAAGGCCACCTTCCAGCCAGCCGGCTCCGTGGAGTAGAAGGTTTACACCGCCCATAATTGCACCCCATATAGAAATGACACTTTCATACATTGACTGAGCGTCGACACTGTTTGCCGCGTTTACATTAGATGATCGGTAAGGAAGCCCGTAGCGCCTAGCTAGTTGACCTCCGATAAGGCAGGCTTTCCAGTATTCAGGTGTTCCAAATGCCGGCGCCCCGGATTGCATGTCAACATTGGAAGTGAAACCCCCATAGATGACAGGTGCCCCTGGGTTAATTAGTTGTGTATAGGCAATTCCCGCTAGAGCTTCAGCATTTTGTAAAACTAGTGCTCCTGCAACAGTTACTGGAGCCATGGCACCTGCCAATGTGAAGGGAGTTATGCAAATAACTTGATTTCGTGCAGACATTTCTTGAATCCCATGAAGCATTACTGTGTCGTATCGCAAAGGTGTGCTTGCATTAATTACTGAAAAAATTGAAGGTTCTGAGTTGAAAGTTTCTTGATTTACACCTCTGGCTATCCGAGTAATTTCCATTCCGTCGATATTTCTTTGTCGCCCTAGGCTGTACACAAACGGTGGTTTGTCAGAAAGAGTTACAGCGTCATGAGTTGCATATAAATGCCTGACTGAAGCGTGTATGTCAGTTGGTTCCACAGGATAGCCAGCAGTTGTGTGGAGAGAGTTAAGCATCTGAGTTAATTTGATCAGATTACGAAAATCTTCTCTATTGCCGTCACGTCGATCACGTCCTAAACCGGTCACGAAGGGGGGGCTGGCCACTGAGGTATAAGTAATCCATTTGCCACCCATGATTAAGTTCCTTTGAGGTGTTATTCCATGGATGGTGAATTCATTAGGCGCAGTGGAAATAACTTCCATGACCATCTCAGGATCGAATCTGACTTGTTGGTCTTTAACAACAGCTCCGGCATCTGCTAACTGTTGACAAGCTGTTTCGTCTAGAAAAGCAATCCCAGTTTCTGAAAGAACTTTCAAAGAAGCTTGGTGAATTGATTCCAACTCATCTTCAGAAACTGCCCGCAGAGGTTCGAATCTGTGTTTTGGTTGAATTGAAGAAGGTTGTTGGACGTTTTTTGAATCGTTATCCCTTCTTTGAGCCCTGCCTCCACGTCGCCGTTCATTTGGCATTAGAAATCCTAAAGTCTCGCCCGTTCATTTTTTGAACCCGTCTCTTCCTGACGGTGGATCGTAGAGGGGGGTTAGTTGCAATTCTTCTCCGTCCCAAGGGTTAGCTTTCGCGACATTTTCATTTAATTCGACACCAAGGCCTGGTTCTTTAGAAGGGATCACCATGCCATCAGAGAATTCAATAGGCTTTTCGAGGATCTCGGCATGGAAACCAGACCAATCTTCGATTGATTCAAGAATTAGGAAGTTTGGCGTGCAAGTAGCCAGTTGAATATTTGCAGCGGCGACAACAGGTCCGCAGTAACAGTGTGGAGCCAGTAAAGCCTGTTTCACTTCTGCGATTGAAGCAATTTTTTTGCCTTGAAGAATACCTCCGCAACGTCCAAGATTTGGTTGGATTATTGAAGCTGCATTTGACTCAAGAAGTGTTGAAAATTCACTTACTGTTGTGAGTCTCTCTCCAGTTGCAACAGGAATAGATGTTCCAGCAGCAACTCGTGCCATTCCTTTTACATCATCAGGAGGTACAGGTTCTTCAAACCAGAGAGGGTCGTATTTTTCAAGAACTCTCGCAAGTCTTAGCGCTCCTGAAGGAGTGAATTGTCCATGGGTACCAAATAGTATGTCAGCTTCTGTTCCAAGAGTTTCACGGAGGGCTTTAACCATTGATTCGCAAAATTCCAATTCACTTGGAGTTGGTTGACGACCGTCAAAAACTGAATAAGAACTAGCCGGGTCAAATTTAACTGCAGTAAAACCCTTTTCAACGGCAGCAGCAGCAGCTTCAGCAGCTAAGGAAGGGTCATTATAAATATGTTTTTCTGTTGAGGGGTTGTATGTATCTTCTCCATAAGGAGGGTATAGATAGGTGTAAGCACGCAACCCTTCGTGCACGCGGCCTCCTAGAAGTTCATAAATCGGCTTGTCACATTCTTTTCCAATTAAATCCCAGCAAGCCATTTCTAATGAACTAATTACGCCACATAAGGTGGGGTCAGGGCGAAGTGTGTATCCGACTCCATAAGATCGACGCCAAAAAGTTTCAATATGAAAAGGATTTTCACCTATGAGAAAACGATCTGCGATATCTTCGATCATTTTTGCAATGAGATGAGGATTAAAGGAAGCTGCATACGCCTCTCCAATTCCAGAAACACCATTGTCAGTTGTCAGTTTCACAAAAATGAAATAGCGGCCTCCATGACGTGGCGGAGGATTGGCTACAACAAATGTTTCCACCTCAACGATTTTCATTTCAAATCCCCCTTAAGATGCAGGACATACCACAGCACGTATGACTGAACCGTTACGCATTTCATTAAGAGCATCATTAATATTTTCCAATGGGTGGGTGCTTGAAACCATATTTTCAAGATCGAGTTTTCCATCACGCCACAAATCAATCATTGTAGGAATGTCTGAATGCGGTCTAGAGGTGCCCATTTTAGAGCCTAGGATTCTTTGATTTCTAGCTGCCAGTAAGCCTGGATCGAATTCTGTTTTGACACCATCTTCAGGCATGCCTACTAGCACCAGAGCACCCATAGGCGATAGAAGTTTTATTGACATTGAAATTGCTGAAGGAGCGGCAGTACTTACAAATATGACATCAGCTAGATGTCCTTCAGTAGTTTCCTGAATGATTTCAGAGAGGTCTTCCGAAGGCTCGAGAGTATGAGTAGCACCGAATTTAATCGCTAGTTCTCTTTTATTTGCTAAAGGATCAACCGCAATCACATATTTCGCTCCAGAAATTTTTGCCCCCTGAATTGCGGCTAAACCAACACCCCCACAACCGACTATCACAGTAATGTCACCACTTTTAACTTCCGCCGTGTTGAATACAGCACCCATTCCTGTCATAACTCCACAACCCAGAAGAGCAGCAAAATTTGCAGGCAAGTCTTCCGGTACGGGGATACATTGTGAAATATGAACGACTACTTCTTCCGCAAACCCTCCAGTATTGAGACCATGTGTTATTACCTCACCCGTTTTTGCCTCCAGAGGGCTGGTTTCATGAAGTCTGAGTTTTCCTGTGCAAGCTACATCCTGTCCTCGCTCGCAAGCTAAACATTGACCACAGGTTCGGATCAAGGAAACTACCACTTGATCTCCAATACTTAGTTCTGTTTCTGTTCCTGGTCCTATCTCAGCTATTTTTCCAGATACTTCGTGTCCCAAAACGACCGGATATCCAATTGACCAACCTCCATCTATATAGGTGATATCAGAATGACAGATAGCACAGGCCTCTACAGTCACTCGAATTTCATCTTGTTCAGGGTTCGACAATCGGATCTCTTCAATGGTTAAGTCAGTTTTAGGCTCATGACATACAGCCGCTTTGATAAGAGTCATTGAAAGTTCCTAAACATCAGCGAAGATTACTTGAACTTGTTGCAATATAAAAGTCAAAAAGAGATAAAAAACTAGGATTTATCCAAGAATTATTTCTGATACCTCGCGTAGTTCATCAAGTGAGCGTGCAGAAATATTCAGCATGGTTATTGGGCTGTCTTTGAAAGCTTGAACCCTGTCACGAATTCTGTCTGCTGGCCCAACAAGACTTATCTCATCACAGAAGTCACTTGGTACTGAAGCAATTGCTTCTTCTCGTTTACCTTCTAGAAATAATTCCTGTATATGTTTAGCTTCGGCTTCAAATCCCATGCGAGACATCAACTCTGTATGAAAGTTTTTCCCTTTCGCTCCCATGCCGCCTATGTACAGAGCGATGCTCATTTTGATTGGGAGTAGACCTGTTTCAATATCATCAGTTACATTCACGCTCATATTAAGAGGTATTTCAAAAGTATCTTTACGATTTGAAATCACTTCACTGTAGACATCTTGACGATATGGCGAATAGTAAAGAGGTAGCCAGCCGTCAGCAATTTCACATGTTTGAGCTACATTTTTCGGACCTTCCGCTCCAATAAAAATAGGGATATCGCTTCGTAGGGGATGAGTCATAATTTTTAGAGGTTTACCAAGTTTGGTCGAATCAGGCCCTTTGTAGGGATGTTGAAAAAATTCACCTTCGTAAGAAAGGTAATCCTCACGAGCGAAAGCTGATCTTAGAATTTCAACGTACTCTCTAGTTCTAGCTAAAGGACGTTTAAATGGTTGTCCATACCACCCTTCCACCACTTGAGGCCCGGATACTCCTATACCAAGAATTAAGCGACCGGAAGATAAGTGATCAAGAGTTACTGCATGCATAGCGCAAGCGGTTGGTGTACGTGCTGCAATTTGAACAACACTTGTACCTAAACGAATTTTTTCAGTTACAGCAGCTAAATGAGCCAGTGGAGAAAAAGCATCGGAGCCCCAAGATTCAGAGGTCCAAACTGTGTCGACACCCAATTTTTCAGCTTCCTGTGTGAGAGGAACCCAGTCTGTGGGCGGTTGAGCTGACCAGTATCCCCAAATCAATCCAAGTTTCATTCGACACCTTTCTTATATTGTTACTCGTTAGAAGTAATTCAGTAGTCGTATCTTAAATGTTTTTTATGTCGGTGTAGTGATTAGCTCTGTTGCTTTAAATGCAGCCCAAACTTCGTCACCTTTATGCAGGTTGAGAACTTTAAAAGCATTATTAGTAATTTCGGCCATGAAATTTAGTTCGCCATCCAAGTTGATTCGAACATTTTCCCCTACATGGTTTATTTCTAAGATTTTCGCTTTAAGGACGTTCCTGGGGCTTCCTATCGGTTTTTTCCGATAGAGAGCAATGGATTTTGGAGGAATTACGATATTGACTTGGCCTTGAATTGATTCGCTTAAAATTAGTTCCACTCCTTTGTTGGTCATGGCGACCAGTCCATCCGCTAAAGCGGGTACGAAGTTCAATCCAACGAGAGAAGCAGAATAAGGAGTTGCAGGCGAATTTCTTATCTCATCTGGTGTTCCTGACTGAGTTATTTCGCCTTTTTCTAAAATAATTAGACGTTCTGATAAAGAAGCTGCTTCAAGGGGATCGTGTGTAATCAGCAAAGTTGCTACTCTCTTTTGTGTTTTTAAATACCGGTGAATAGTTTGTTTACTCTTTTCATCAAGACCCGTAGATGGTTCATCGAGTAAGAGAACCTGAGGCTTAGATGCGATCGCTCTAGTAATTGCGATACGTTGAGATTCACCTCCAGAGCAATTGCCTGCTTTTTTGTCTTGTACATGTTCTAGATCAAAGAGTTCGATTAATTCAGAGACATCTTTTTTGGATGAATTTGGACTGAACTCAATGTTTTGTTTCACCGTTAAATGATCAAAAAGCATTTGGTTTTGAGGTACCCAGCCAATATTTCTAAAACGGGAATGAAGAAAAGTATTTTCCGAATCGACGATGTTCTTATTTATTCGCAGGCTTCCTGTAGTCAGCTTTTCCAGACCGCATATAAGTCTTAAAAGTGTTGATTTTCCCGAACCGTTAGGACCTAGAAGACTGACTGTTTCATTCTTATTAATTTGAAGTTTGACTTTTAAAGTGAAGTGGTCGAGGTCTAAAGACCCATCAAGTTGCAGCATCGTTATCTACTCGGCAACCACTGATCGCGGAACGGTATAAGAATCGCAAGCGAAGTTACAATCATCACTAAACTTAGAGCTAAAGCTGCTTCAGGTTTAGTTTCTAGTGCTAGAAAAATTGCTAGAGGTAAGGTTTGGGTCTCCCCAGGCATATTCCCAGCAAAAGTTATTGTTGCACCAAATTCTCCAAGAGCTCGAGCCCAAGATAGAGCGAGCCCTGCAATTATTGAAGGGAAAATACGAGGGAGTGTGATCCTTAAAAATATTTTTGGTGAAGAAGCTCCAAGTGTTTCTGCTGTTTTTTCAAGATCTTCATTAATAGAGCGGAAAGCTGATTCAACAGCAACTACAAAAAAAGGCATTGAAACAAAAACTGCTGCCACTACTGATCCAGCTGTAGTAAATGGAAGAGTTAAACCAAACCAATCACTTAGCCACTTACCTAAAAAACCTTGTCTCCCAAAAGCAAAAAGTAAAGCAGTGCCACCTACGACTGGAGGAAGAACCATTGGGAGGAGTACTACAGCGCGAAGCAATTTCATAAAAGAAAAATTAGATCTGGCTAAAAACCATGCGATTGGAATTCCAAATACGAACACGACTAAAGCGGCTGAAAAACTTACGAACAAGGAAAGCAAGAAAGCGTCCAGAACGACATCACTTCCAAGAAGGTCAGCCAGTCCAGACCAAGGCATTCTCTGCAAAAGTCCTATTAGTGGCGATAAAAGAAATAAAATCGCAATAGTTGCAAATAAAACGACTGTTTTTGGGATCCTATTCATAAGGAAAATCCGTGACTAGAAAAAATTTCTTTAGCGATATCGGAAGTTAAAAAGTCATTGAAGTCATTTCCTTTTTTGCCGCTAGATGCCGCTGCATAAGAGACGCAAGGGCAAGTAATTTCTTGAGGCCATGCAGCGGTCACCTTTGGTTCATTCTTACGATCAGTTTCGTAAACAATTCCTAGGTCTACTTCCATTGAGGCCACACGCATTAAAACAGCTTTAACATTCATTTCGTATGTATCTGCACTTATGATTCCAAATTTTAATTTTGTGGCATCGCCACACGGAACTCCCTCTGAACAGATTGCTATAAGTCTTTCATCGCTGGTTAAGTCATTTGGTCCAAAGCTTTTATCAATAAAAGTGACAGGTTTAACTACAACCAAAGAGTTGTAAGCGAAACCCTCCAGAATGCTCTCAAAGCCCAAACCGTCAATAAGGTCAACATCTGCTGTGATGAAAACATCTGCATCTGCTCCATCTCTAAGCTGCGCGGCTAAGTGGTTTGAACCGGCAAAAACGATCTTTGCTTCAACTTTAGAAATTTCTTCGTATCGTTCGACCGCTACAGAAACTGCCTCGGTAAGAGAGGAGGCAGCATAAATGTTCATTTCCTGTTCTTCCTTGCCACACCCAAAGCAAGTTAAGCAAAAAATTCCAACGACTAATAACTGTTTGTTTAGTTTCTTATGGACTCTCAATGACCACATTTGTTGCCTTTATCGCAGCTACTGCTAGAGCACCAGGTTTCAATCCAAGCTCTTTAACTGCTTCAGCCGAGATTAAGGAGACAACGCGATACGGACCAGCTTGAAGTTCAACTTGAGCCATAACTCCATCAGCGACGACACGAGTGATTAAACCGGTAAAACGGTTTCTAGCTGAAAGAGTAGCCCCTTCTTGTTCATTTGAATTTGAAATTTCTTGGGCAAGTTTTGCAAGCTCAACTCCGTTTATGAGTCGGTGTCCACCTTCAGTTCTTTCAATTGAAAGACGACCAGAGTCTGCCCATCTTCTGACGGTGTCTGCGCTGACACCGAGTAATTGAGCTGCTTCACCAATTCTAAACTTGTACATACAATAAAAAATACTGTAAAACCTTGCAAATGCAACTTTTTTTATTCAAAAATATAAATTATGATTTTACTATGAGTATTAAAGTCACAATCGAAGATATAGACAAACGTCTCGCAGAATATGGTAATTCTGCGTTTGTAGTCACAATGACTGAAGCGGGAAAAGCAAAAATCGTTCATTCAGTAATTTCTTTAGAAGATAATTGTCTTATCTGTTCACCTGGAAAAGGAACATTAAAAAATTTAGCTGACTCGAGTTCAGTCAGTTTGATCTTCCCTCCTCATTCTGACGACGGATTCAGCATGATTATCGATGGAGATGGGCAAATTCTGGATCCAGAAAAAGGTTCTATAAAAGTTAAAATTACTGGGAGTGTTCTACATAGACCTGCAGCACAGAGTTTGAATGAGGAACCCAAGTGTTAAAAAATTATGAATCAGATTTTTTCTTCTTAATTTGAGCTAAATATTCTGCTTGTGCTTCTTGTGATTCTGCATCAGCCATCGCAACTTCCAAACCATCCGCATCAGCCCACGACCTAACAGTTCCGACCATCTGAGATGTAACCGCATTTACATGCGCTTTTGTCGAAAGAGTAGCGATCCTAGATTTAGCTGCAATGATTGAAACTAAATCGTTTACTGCAGAGTCAATTTCATCAATAGTTGTGACTTTATTTACAAAACCTATTTCGGACGCCTCTTCAGCATCAAACGGCCTACAAGTCATGACCAATTCTTTTGTCAAAGCGGGTCCTATTTCTCTTACAAGTCTCGGAATTCCTCCCCAAGCTAAAGGAATTCCCAGATCAACTTCTGGAATAGAAAAACTTGTTTCAGTGGAAGCAATCCTTAAATCACATGCTGCTGCCAATACAAGACCACCACCGACAACGTGGCCATGAAGACGTGCTATAGCTATTGGAGCCATCCCTTCGATTGCATCAGCCATGACTCGACCTAAGTCGGCAGGTTTTTTACCGCCGCTTTTTCCGGAAGTGTTTTGGTTGTTGCCTCCGAAAGAATCAATATCAAAGCCAGCGCAGAATGACCTACCTGCACCACTAACAACAACAACACGCAAATCAGGTTGTTGATCAAACCAATCCGCAGCTTCAGTTATTTCTTTCATCAGAGCAACCGACAAGGCGTTTAGACGCTCAGGCCTATTCAGTTGCATCTGGGCTGTTCGCCCATTAGAAGAAACAACTAAATGTTCAAAACTCGGTCCATTGTCCATTTCAATCACCTTCTACTTCTACAAGCAAAACTTCGACCTCAAATTTTTCTCCTGTGACAAGGTTCATATTCTCGGCTTTTGCTGCAGCAGAAACATCATCTAAAGCCAAACGAAGAAGGTCGAGTCGCTCGGAAGTGTCAACAACCGTGCAATTCTTGACTGGTGTTGCCAGCGAACATTTTGCTTCAGTTTTTTTCTTACGAATCTCAGCTATTACCTGTGCAGCTACAACAGCGATTTCTTGATCTCCAAAAGAGTCTGAAGTTGC
>Ga0315327_10001590_pt1 | contig 11845 bp, 8 predicted proteins | sample M110032315metaG_FD_203460 | JGI IMG/M metagenome (GOLD analysis project Ga0315327, IMG submission 203460) | Ammonia-oxidizing marine archaeal communities from Monterey Bay, California, United States - M1 100m 32315 | ecosystem: Environmental > Aquatic > Marine > Coastal | place: USA: California... | reverse complement strand
TGTTCCCTATTGCTCAATCCCAAAGCGGGAAGCGAACACAAAGACGGTTTCATTATTCGTTCCATGAAATGGATACTGAAAAACACTTGGCTTCGACTTGCCCTCGGCCAACCGATTATCGTCATGTTGATCGGAGCAGTTTTGCTGGCAGGAGCGCTCACCCTCTATCCAAGAATGGGGAAAGACTTTCTTCCGGCCTTCAACGAAGAAACTGTGCTCGTCGCTTTGACCACAGCCCCCGGAACTTCCCTGAAGCAAGTCAATGAGGTCTCGGGCGTTGCCGATCGGCTTCTTTTAGCCATTCCCGAAGTCCGCAAAGTCGGGCGACGCGTAGGACGTGCCGAACGCGGCGACCATGTTGTTCCGGTATCCACCGTAGAATTCGATATCGACTTCGAAACCGACGCCACTGGTCGTTCGCGAGCCGAAGTATTGGAGAACATTCGCCAAACCATGCGAACGATTCCCGGAACGTTCAGCGCTCTGAGCGGACCGCTCGCCGACCGCATCGGTCATATGCTCAGCGGCGTTTCGGCTAAAGTTGCCATCAAAATCTACGGCCCCGAACTAGACGAGATTCGTCGAATCGGAACGCAGATCCAACAGATTGCAAAGGAGATCCCCGGCTTCGAAGATGCCCGCATCGAACAACAAGCACCGATCCCTCAATTGCGAATCGAAATCGATCGTGATCGCGCGGCGGCATACGGGATCACCCCCGGAGCTCTCAACGATCAACTCGCGACCTTCATCGGGGGCGAAAAGGTAGCCGAACTTTACGAAGATCAGCGCCCTATCGACTTAGTCGTTCGTCTTCCGGAATCTTGGCGCGAATCTCCCAAAAGGCTCGAACAACTCTACATCGATACGGAAAGCGGAAAACGTATTCCGCTTTCGTTTGTCGCCAATATACGCGAGGCCAAAGGGCCCAATATTATCCAAAGAGAGAATACAATGAGGCGGTTTGTGGTCAGCATAAATCCGACTGAGCGCGACCTGGCATCGCTAGTAACTCAGTTACAAGAGAACGTAGCTGAAGCGATCATCATCCCCGATGGCTATTACGTTAACTACGAAGGAGAATTCGAAGCTCAACAAGTAGCCTCCCAGCGTATTGCGATACTAAGTTTAGTTGTATTCGTGATCATCGCATTTCTTCTCTACACCTACTTCTCGACGCCAGTCTTCGCGCTGCAGGTGCTTTGTGATATTCCGCTCGCCCTCATCGGCGGCATCACCTTCACCTTGGTCAAGGTCGACAATGTAAGTATAGCGACCTTGGTCGGCTTTATAGCCGTAGCTGGAGTTGCTGCACGCAATAGCGTGATGCTCATCTCGCACTACCTTCATTTAATGAAACACGAAGGCGAAACCTTTTCGAAGGAAATGATCGTACGCGGGACGCTCGAGAGACTCTCGCCTGTTCTCATGACAGCCCTCGCTGCGGGCATCGCCCTCATTCCGCTGATACTGGCCTCTGACGAGCCCGGAAAAGAGATTCTCCATCCCGTTGCGGTCGTTATCGTAGGCGGCCTAATAACTTCGACCTTGCTCGGGCTCGGAATCACTCCCGCCGTATTCTACGCGTTCGGCCGAAAAGCCGCTGGAAAAGCAGTCAAAAACAACGCTTCTGCAACGGCATTATAATATTGGCCGCAAAAACATTCACCCTAAAGTGCGAACTTACACTAACCATTCTTGAAACACAATAAATTATGAAAACACTAAAAACGAACTATCGTATCCGATTAATCGCGACAGCATCGGCAATGACCTCCTTCTTCTTCATCGGTTGCTCCTCTGAGTCCCAGCAGCGCGCATCCGATGATAATGCCCATTCGCATGAAGACGCGCATGATCACGAAGGAGAAGCAGGTCACGACGATGATCACGAAAAGAAGGAAGGCGGTCCCAACGGAGGCCGCATCATTACAAGCGTCAATCCTCGCGTGGAATTCCTCATCAACGACGACCGCTCGATTCAATTGACGTTCCTAGACAATCAAAGCCAGCCCATCGCGCCAAACTCCCAAGTAATCAGCCTTATTAGCGGCGATCGATCCAATCCGACTATGATCGCATTCACGCCTAAAGATAACGCGCTCGTATCCACTCAAGCCCTCCCCGAAGGCAATTCAGTACCCGTCGTAATCCAAATCAAAGAGTCGCCCACTGCGGAAATCATCCGCGAAAAATTCAATGCAAATCTAAGCGAATGTCCGACTTGCGACTATCAAGAATACGCCTGCGTATGCGGACATGACGATTAAGCGAATGAAAACCAAACAGGCGAGCTGACCTAGGCATGCCTTTTCCGCCAGTGCTATCACAAAGCGCTTGCGAGATTAAAGATAGAAGCTCATAGTTTGTCTCCAATGAAACAGACCCGTGGCTTATACATTTCCCTTTTAGCTATTCTTGTCGCTCCCATGTTAATGGCTGCTGGCGTCTCCACAGAAATTTTCGGACCCTACACCGTCCTCGTTCGCAATGAGGATATCGTCAAAAATGTGAAGGTGAACGAAAATGGCCGCATCTACCTGCTCCTCAACTCCGACCACAGGGAAAAGGAAATAATTCTCAAGAATTCCAATTACAACCAAAGGGGCTACCGCAATTGGTTCAACGGCGAGCATGAACTCATCTCCCCAGCAAACCAAGGCAAAGCGCCAAATGAATACACCGACTGGGTAGACACGACCAGCAACTTCATCGAATACTATATGGAAGGTAAATTGATCCTCCATCTTGCCAAAACCGCAGTCCTATCCTCAGGTAAATAACCGCCTTCAAAAGGAATTTCTATAAAATTGCCTGCACGTGATCGAGTCCAACTGAACTGGATCCGAAGGTCGCCTATTTAATGCCCGATCACTCTATTCTAAAGGATCTCGCCTGGATTATGCTATCGGCCGCTGTGGCTGCCCTCATTTTCCAACGACTGAAAATCCCACTACTCCTCGGATACATAGCGGCGGGGTTCATTGTCGGCCCACATCTGGGCCTTTGGCCGACGCTCGTCGAATTGGAGAATGTCCAAGAGCTTAGCGAACTTGGCGTAATTTTCCTGCTCTTCTATATCGGCCTCGAATTCGACTTCGGCCGACTCAGGCGCTCATTCGCTCCGGCCTTGGCCGCCCTAAGCCTCCAAACCCTTCTCATGCTTTTCCTCGGCATGGAAGCCAGTCGCTGGCTCGGGCTCTCCACAATCGACGGATGGTTTCTGGGAGGACTGCTTTCGATCAGCTCATCAATGGTATCCGTAAAATTGATTCGCGATCGAGGGATTCTCCACCAATCTTACGCGAACCTGACTATCGGCGTTCTGGTACTCGAAGATATTCTCGCAATTCTGCTTCTCGTACTGCTGAGCGGCATCGCGGTCGAAGGGCAAATGGACATCAAGGCAGTTGGCCGGTCCACTCTCTTTATTGGGATATTCATCGTATCCGTTTTCCTCATTGGAAAACTGGGAGCAAGCCGGCTCATGCGTATTCTCGAAAAACGGGGTTCAACCGAAATCGTTACCATGGCGGCCCTCGGACTGATCTTCGCCCTTGGATTATTGGCCCATAAATTCCAGTTCTCATGGGCCCTCGGCGGGTTCATGGCAGGAGCCATTTTTTCCAGATCTCAACAAGCCGAACGCATCGAGCAGCTCACGGAGCCCTTGCGCGACCTCTTCAGCGCATTATTCTTCGTTACGGTAGGCATGCTAATCGACCCCAAAGCGCTGTATTCTAACGCGCCGGTCATACTGGGACTCTCCTTCATCGTAATAATCTGTAAGTTCAGTTCATGCTGGCTCGGCTTCTTTTTAGCAGGGAAACCCGCCGACGAATCCACCCAGGCGGCGCTCATCAAATCGCAGATTGGCGAATTCAGCTTCGTAATCGTTGCCATTGGCACGAAATACGGGGCGACGAGCTCCGACTTGCAGTCCATCGTTTCCGGCGTAGCGTTTATAACCATCCTCGCAACTCCATACCTGGCTCAAAACGAATCGCGACTCCTTCGACTAGCCGACCGTTTTTCGCCAAGCGCTGCGAAGGAATTCTGTTCGCTCTACTCTCACTGGATCGGCACGATGCGACTTTCGCTCAGTCGAAACGCAATCCTGAAATTGGCTAAAAAACCGATCACCCTCATCGGTATCCATTTCCTACTGATTACCGCCATCATCATCGCAGCCGGCGTCATTTCGGAACGCATAGCCGTTCCCCATTTCATCCCCATGTCTCAAGAGCTGTTTCAGCAATCGATATTCATTTTATCAGTACTGGCAAGCCTACCTCTTCTCGTAGATACGATGCGTAATATGAACGTATTGGTATGGCTTTTCTCGGACACTGCCCTGAGTCGCCCGGCGTTCCAACAATTCTCGCAAGGCTACTATCGCTCTGCTTTCAATGGCCTGATTCTCATCATCCTGCTTTTCGTCTACGGAACCGTATTTCTCCTTGTTGCAGCGCCCTACTTCCCTACAGGATCGGTCTTCTTCGTATTCCTAATTTCAACCGCAATCGTCGGTTGGCTATTTTGGAAAAAATTAATCCACATGCACCATCACTGGGAAACTGCGGTTATCAAATCGATGGAGAGCGTAGCTAAAGAGCGTATCGCTCAAAAAATCTCCAGCAACCTGCAAGCCCTCACATCTCGACAACCTTGGGATGTCAATGTTGAGCCAATCCTGCTAGACGCTAAATCGAAATGGCTAGGTATGGAGGTGAGAGAAACCAATCTCCGAGCTCAGACAGGCGCCTTGATCGCTGGAATCGAACGAGGAGGTTTCGAACTCGCGAACATCGATCCAACGACCAGGCTTTATCCCAACGACAAAGTATTCGTTCTTGGCGAAGCTGACCAAATACAAGCCGCGAGAGAGTATTTAAATAAAAACGGAACCTTCCACTCTCCAGACACAGAGGCCTTCGCATTTACGCGCGAAATTATACCGCCATGGTGCAATTGGAGCGGCATGCGAATTCAAGACTCCCAGATACGATCTCGATTCAACGTCACTATCGTAGGAATACAAAAATGCGATCAGCACATCATAGGCCCTTCGCCCCAAGAGATTCTCGACGAGGGCGATCTCATCCTCGTAATGGGATCCAAAGAAAACATAGAAAACTTCAAAATCGAGTTGGATAGCCACAAAGATCTACCCGACAATGAGCCAACATCGCGAGAGCCTCAGCCTTAGAGATGGCTGCTTTGGGTTCCAACGCATATCGAATAAAACGCTCTTGCCCCGAACTCCCAATCACTTTCTCCTCCTTATGTGAAAACGTCTTTTCTCAGTGGCATAGGCCGTGTCCTAGCCCGGCATCTTTCCCAGGCCAGCCAACAAAGTGTCCGCGGGGCCACGAACACACCTGAAGTTTTTCGATCGGCTCTCAAAAAAGGAGACGTCATTCTGGTCGAGGGTGCCAGCCGCTTTAGTGTAGCAATCAAATACCTGACCCAATCGACTTGGTCTCATTCTGCCCTCTACATTGGAGATACAGTCGATTCTTTCGACAAAGGAGAAGACGCTCGCGTAATCGTAGAGGCGGATGTCCAAGAGGGCATCCGACTCATGCCACTTTCAATATTCTACGAACGTCATACGAGGATATGTAGACCAGTTGGACTTTCGAAAAAAAGTATCGACGAACTCGTAAACTACGCGATTGCCAGAGAAGGCGATCGATACGATCTCAAAAATATTTTCGACCTAGCTCGGTACCTAATACAACGCCCACTCGTGCCCAGTAATTGGAGACGACGCCTCCTTTCTATCGGTAGCGGCGAGCCTACCCGAGCAATTTGCTCGTCTCTTGTCGCACAGGCATTTCACTCGGTCGCCTACCCGATTCTTCCTGAATTCTCGCCAGACGAAACAAACCCATCAACGCAAAACAGCATTCAAAAAGAGTATGCTCACATTCGACATCATAGTCTTTTCGCCCCTGGCGACTTCGACCTCTCGCCCTATTTCGACATCATAAAACCCACCATCGAACGCGGCTTCAAACCAGACAAATTCGAATGGAAAGATCCCGATGCGGTGAAAGCCGACGCAGAAGAATAAGTTGGCCAAAGCGTTGGATACCTTTCGAGAAAACTTCGGCCGATCGCCCGCATCCCCGTTGATAACAATCAAGGGTTTTAGCAATCGCCTCGCCGACGGACCAATCGAGAACGACAACATCAACCCTTTATTTAAACAGGCGGATTGTCATGCACGATCTTAAATCGGCAATCCACAATCCCCTGGAAAGCAAAACTTGGTAGCCAAACACCTCAGTGCGTCATCGCATAAGTAATGATGTTAATACCCATCGGATAGGAACTCCTTTCCGAAAATTGACGAAAGAATCCCTCGTCATCATCCTCGCGTTCCCACCCATCTACCAAATCGTTATTATGGCAAAGCAAAGCCATCATACGTCCTCGATCGTCGAAAATTCCGTAGAAATGGGGATCGGGATCGTTTTCGATGCCCGGCACCGGATGATAGGTGTACCCCTGTCTCCAAAAGTGAATCGCTACGACTTGGGGTTTTTCCTGAAAATCGTAGACATTATGAAAAATCTCATGATCGAGCGACAGCTCTCTAGGTTCCCTATTAGGAAAAACGCGTTTGATTTGCCGATAAAAATGGTCCCACTGCTCCTTCCCCCAAAATTCGTCCACCATTAGAAAACCGCCATTCAATAAATGATTCCGCAAAGCCTCAGCTTCTGCGTCCGAAAAAATGACCGAACGCGGAGCGATGATGAAAATAAACGGATAATCGGTTAGTTTCGGATCCGTCAGCTCTAACACCACCGGATACGGATTTACCTTCATCGATGTGAGCTGCTGCAACCGATAGGAAATATTCCAATCGGCCTCCGGATAATCCCCATCCCAACCGCGGAAATAGTGCGGCTCATACTTGATCCGAGCAAAAGTGAACACATCGCGCTCGAAGCCATCCTCGTTTTCCCACATCGGAAACTCGCTACGATCCGGGTAAACTCGTTGCCGTCCGCGTCCATATTGCTGCCCGAAGACCGAATCAACAATGAGTACAATAAAAAGCAAACCAACACTAACAAATCTCCAATGCATAATCTGTTTTCGATTTAGACGCCAAGGTCAACGAAAGCCAAGCCTAGTCGATTGTGGCAATTCAATTGCCACAACTAACCAGAACGCACACACTCATAATCTTACGGCTGCCGAACGCCCGAGTTCGCCCAATCAACAAAACCGAGCTCTAATGCTTGGGCCAGGCGTTTCAATAAACTTTATTGCACCCAACCTTATAGCACCTACTCGACATAACTTTTCAACAATCGCTGAACACGCTGGAAACGTTTTGCAAACAAACGATCGCTCCCTAAAAAAGACCCGAAAGCACCCTTAGAGCATGGGTCAAATGAAAGACCTACCCAGCGATGCCAATCTCGGACACGTATTCCAACGTTTTCCCAAAGGGGTCGATCACCTCCTTAAATATCACGATGCCGTCCTACGCGGACCATCCGAGTTTACAATCGGCGAACGCGAACTAATCGCTGCCTATGTTTCGTCGCTAAACAGCTGCTACTATTGCGCCGGAGTCCATAGTGTAATCGCCGAGACTTTCGGGATCGAAGTCGAAACGTTCCAAATGCTTATCGAAAATCCGGATACAGATACATTCAGCTCAAAGCTAAGCCCCATTCTCAATTACCTACGGAAGCTCACTCTAAACCCAAGCAAGATGCTCCACGAAGACGCAGAAGCGGTACGAACTGTCGGTTGGTCGGAAGACGCCCTCTTCGAGGCCATCAGCGTCTGCGCCCTATTTAGCTTCATGAACCGTATAGTCGAAGGCACTGGATTAAACACGAGCGCGGAAGCGCGAACCGCAACTCGAGAACGCCACCGCAACGGCAAAAGCGATACCCCTTACACGGACTTCGGGAAACGCTTGGGAATTATTGGCTAAAGAGCGAAACGAAACCGATCGCCTCTTGAATCGACTGCTATTACTTACGCTTTTCCTTCACATCCAGATTCTGAAGCATCTCTTCGTCGGTTGGCGTTGGCGAATTGAGTCCGTTTTTCGGAACGTCGACTTGAGCTGTCCACAGAATAGCGTTAAGAACTACTTTGCGAAATTCATCGTTCTGCCAACTTTTGTGGTAGTGCCCTCCGGTAAAACCAAACCCGCGTCCTCCTCCCTGACGTTGATATGCCCACCCTACGGTTTGCTTTTCCCCAGCGGCAACTGATGCTCGCACGTGTGGATTGCCCCATCGTTCGCCGTCGGGACGGGAAAGCGATTCCGGAGGTGGTAAATCGGCTAGAATCGAAGTCACCCCCTTCATGCCGTCTATGAATCGCATGTGATAATACCATTCATCATACAATGAAAACGGTTTTACGCCATTAGCGATCGGGTGATCGGGGAAATCGGAGAAATGCGGAGTCCAGTGTGGATTGACTGACCAATCAAGATCGCAAAATCCGCCCATCCAACTGAGGAACTTCTCTCCCGCTTCACCTTTCATAGCCTCGGTCGCCCAATGGATCATAACCACGCCAACACCCTTGTCCATTAAGGCATCGAATGTCTCCAAATGTGGATTCAAAAGGTGTCCTTTGTGTCCTGTGCAAAACAATACAACCGTCGCTGCATCATCTAAGACAGCTACATTGCTTGGGTACCCAACATCCTCTAATACAATCCCTTCGACATCCAAGCCCGACTCGTTTAGACCCCTCGCCAGGATAATATTCCCCGCACGATGCTCGTGCATCTTCGGGCCATGACTAGGCTTTCCCGATATAAAAACGACTTTAGCCGGTTTCGCGATTAAACTCGGAACTAGCGACGCTAGAAAGATCAATAGTGATAGGTGTAGTGTTTTCATAATTACTCAAGTCTTAATTGCCCACGAAGCTCACAGAGGAACACGTAAACATTCCAATATTAATAAAATCCTTAGTGAATTTCGTATCCTTCGTGGGAACATACAATTCAAAACCGCTCCCATTCTCTCTTATTGACGACCTCATTTCTATCCGGATAGACACGATCGAACTCTTCTTCGACGACTTCAGCGTCATGCCGATTACGATACGCATTCAAAAGCGGATCTCCGTTTCGCTCCATCGCATCTTCCATTTCTCCACGCATGGAATCGATAATGCTTCGATACTCGGGCGACTCGGCAAGATTCGCTAAACACCCTGGATCGTTCTCCAGATCGTAGAGCTCCTCTAGACTTCGGTAGCGATATTGCATGATTCGAGCCATGATCGCTGGATTATCCTCAGCTGCTTCTTCCATCGCTCGCATCACGTCTACCTCATTATTATTACGATAATAGTAGTCATCTCGGTGCCACATATTGTAGATATAACCGAATTTTTTGTTTTGCACGCAACGCATGGGTATGGCCGCACCATCCACCTTAGAATCCACTTGGGTAAAGACAAGCGCCTCGCCAGAACCCTTATTCGGATTCTTGAATAGCGATACGAGCGATCGGCCGTCTGTACGGGGTAACGCGGGCAAACCTATAGCATCCAATATGGTCGGGGCAAAATCGACGGAAGCGATCAAGCTATCATTTACGGCTCCGCTTTCAACTACACCCGGCCATTGAACGAGAAACGGCGTCCGGGTACTAGCCAAGTATGTATTGCATTTCGAAAAAGGCGTCGCGATCCCGTTGTCCGAAAGAAAAACGATTAGCGTATTCTCCCGCATTCCAGACTCATCCAAGGCCTGCATTACTTTGCCGAATGTATCGTCCATTCGCTTGGTCGAGTTATAGTAATTCGCTAACGCGCTTCGAACACCTGGGATATCCGGCAAGTGAGCCGGTACGGGAAATTCATCAGGTGCATACAATCGAGATGGCGCCTCTGCGCCGCGTACGGGTCCAATCTCCGGATCATACCAGGGCAAATGCGGATCTTCGGAATTCGCCATAAAATAGAAGGGCTTCCCCGCTTCCTTGCACATTTCAAAGAAGGCCCGGCTTCGCTCATAATAGACCGTAGGATTGCGGCCATCCCCCATTTCCTTGCGACCGAAGGCGTAGTCCCAATTATAGGACACCTTTGGCGTCGAATGCCTTAGTTTCCCAATCACGCCCGTCAAATAACCCGCCTCGCCCAAGGCTTCGTGTATCGTCGGTACGTCCTCACGAACGTTCATGAAACCCATCGATCCACTATTGAATCCATACAAGCCGCTCGCGAGAATCTTACGGCTCGGCTCGCAAATAGCTGTGTTCACATGAGCATTATCGAAACGCATTCCTTCTTCAGCGAAGCGATCCAAATTCGGTGTAATAGCTTCGACCGGCGATCCATAACAACCCAGCGAATCCCGATGCAAGTCGTCCGCAGTGAAAAGGAGAATATTGAGGGATGCCGATTCGCCTAGGCAGGCCGCCCCAGAAAATGAAACTACCAATATTGCTATCCGGATATTAGTAAGATGATTTTCGAATTTCATTTTAAAGGTATTAGGGGAAGATTTCAAACCACTGAGAACACTGATATTGGGGTTTCGAATTAAAAACCATCAGTGTACTCAGTGGTTAAAAAATATTATTTCTTATTCACGTAAACGTAATAGGCTCCAGTAATCCCAACACGAGCTCTCTTCTCGAACCACGTATAAAGACGCGTCGGTCCCGCCTCTAACTCGTAAGTAAACGTAACCGATTTATCCTTTGGCTTTACCTGCTTGCTCTGCGATTCCCTACCGATCTGAATCCGAGCAGACTTGATGGGCAGGGCTGCTCCAGGACCGCGATCTCCCGCCGTCAACGGAATCGCCGGCAAGCCTGCTCCGATCGCAGTATCCGTTTCTCGGGGCCAACGTCTAAGCTCGAACTCGTAGGTTCCAGCTTCGGCTACCTCCAATTCCCACCAACCATTTTTCTCCACGCCACGACGAATTTGACCCTGTTGATCCACGAACACATCCAACCATTCACATGCAGTCAGCATGGAAGGATTCTCGGCTTCATTACCGATAATCGTCAGCTGCGGTTCGTTCGCAATATCTCCCACTTCATCCCACCAATCATCGAGGAACGCGCTCATTTTCGCGGCCACCTCGGGATACCTCTTTATCACGTCTTTTTTCTGCCCAGGATCGTTCTCCAGATTATAAAGCTCCTTATCCTCCAGCAGACGCCAAGGCCCCCACATTACGCCCGCACCCTCTCGATACATAACCGATGGAGAATCGGGTCCCGCAAACTCAAACCCAAACGGCATACGACTGTAGTTGATCACAACCATACGATCTTCCGGTGCCGTATCCGATTTTTCCCTAAAAAACGGAGCGAGACTAATTCCGTCAAATTTAGGAGCTTCGGAAGGAACCAACCCACAAAGATCCATCAAGGTCGGCAACACATCCTGAACCTGAGTCACTCCATCAATATCGCGGGGCTTGCCAAGATCGCCGCCTGGCCACCTCAAAAAAAACGGCACTCGATGACCGCCCTCCCATAGCTGAGTTTTGCGACCCCGCATACCCGCATTGAAGTAGCGCTCTCCGAACGTACTGCCATTGTCGGTTTGATAGATAAGGATCGTGCCATCGGCGAGATCTTCCTTTTCCAGGAACTCCATCAAGCGGCCCATATTATTGTCTACATTCAGGATCATCCCCAAATAGCCAGCAAAGGACTCGCGACCCGCTTCGCCAATTTGCGGCAACGCATGCCCTTCCATCGCTTTCCTAGCCTGATTCAACTCCATCTCAGGCGACCAGTGTGGTCCGTGCGGCGCATTTGTGGGAATGTATGTGAAAAACGATTCCCCGGAATCGGATTTCTCCTTCATCCAC
>Ga0315327_10001589_pt1 | contig 11850 bp, 12 predicted proteins | sample M110032315metaG_FD_203460 | JGI IMG/M metagenome (GOLD analysis project Ga0315327, IMG submission 203460) | Ammonia-oxidizing marine archaeal communities from Monterey Bay, California, United States - M1 100m 32315 | ecosystem: Environmental > Aquatic > Marine > Coastal | place: USA: California... | reverse complement strand
CGTCTTCAATTTCTTGACCCTTTCTAGTTTGCATCTTCTACCTCTTTTGCTCTTTCTAAAATTAAATCAATCATTTTTTCATCTGTACCCAAGTGTTTTGTAACAAATACTTTCTTTAAATTTGCATTCTCTAAAGCTGGCAGTAAATCGTTATTGACATCTATTTTTACATGAGCACCTTCGTGTAAAAAATAAAAAACGACAATCAAAACTTCTGGATTATCCTTTTGACATGCTTGTATTCCTTCTTCTATTGTTGGTCCTTCAATTTCCAAATAACATCGACTAACATTTCTATAAGATGGTTTTAGCTCATCTACAACATAATCAATTGATATTCCTGAATTTGGATCCTTACTTCCATGTCCAATAATTAAAACATCCACATTTTCTCTTTGAATATCTACTGAATTTTGTCTTAATGTGGTAGTTACTCTGTTATCCACTAATTCTACTAATTTTTTATGCATAGTCATTGGTTTTGAAACTAGAAATTTGATTTTTGTATCTTTTTGATATTTCATTGCATCAGCTACAGCAATCTTTACTTTTCTTCCTGGATATAGAAAATATGGAACTATTGTCATTTGTTCTACGTCTTTTTTTAAACAAGTTTCCATCCCATCTTCAATAAATGGTGGAACAACTTCTAAAAAGCAAAACTCTGTAAAATCATAATTTCCTCTTTCTTTTACCTTCTCACAAATCATCTCTAGCTCTTCACCAGCTTCTCTTTCTCTACTTCCTCTATCAATTATCATTAATCCTCTTTTCATTTTATCATCCTCGCTATAGCCACTGTCAAATTAGGAGGAAATTTCTGTTTTTCAACTATTAGCTCACCTTGCGATGATTTTATAGCAGAAGCTTCAGACACACTGGCTGTTCCTTCAAACGCTTGAACTGTTTTTGAAGGATTTGGTGCAGTGACTGTTGCTAGATCTTCTCTGTCAATATATTCTATTGGTATATTCATCTCTTTACCCAATTCAATCAATCCTATGACATCTTTGTCTTTCTTAATAGATACAAATCTAACTATCTGATTTTGTTTTAATTCAAATTTTTCTAATGTTTCATTTACTCCATTCAAAATGGTTTCTTTAGATGTATCCCAGTGTAATCCTATTCCTACAACTAAATTTGGAACTCTATATACTACGGAATTTTTCAATACATCCTCATCACTAATTTGGTCATTTGTAATTATCAAATATCCTTTGGAATCTGAATCTTTCAAATCTTCTATATTTGAAAAAAATGTAATATTATCTGGAAGTTTTCCTTTCCACCATTCTTTTTCTCCTATGTTTTGAAAAATTCCAATTTTTTCTTTGTTGACCATAAATGCACTAATTCTAGTTACATTACTGTCATCATCAATTTTCCAACCAAATTCTCTTCCAACAAGATCTACTGCTATAGTTTTGTTAACATCTGCTGCTGTAGTGATAACTGGAGTAGATCCTATCTTTTCTGCAATTTCATTTGCAAGCTCATTCGCTCCTCCTAAATGTCCTGATAAAACACTAATTACAAAATTTGCATTGTCATCAATTACAATTACTGCAGGATCTGTTTTCTTATTTTTGATATGTGGTGCTAACAATCGAATTACTGCACCTAATGAAAATAAGCAAATTATCCCTTCATTATTTTTGAATAATTCAACAATTCTTTCACTTGTCAATTCATCATACCATTGAATTCTTTCATTGTTGTCTGAAAATTTTATTGGAGCAAATATTTCAAAATTGGAAAAAATTTCCTTTAATCTTAAACTCATATTAATCCCATTTTTTGTAATTGCCAAAATAGCTATTTTCTTCATAATGTTAAAAATCCAGAATTAATTAAATGCCTTACTCTTTTATGTCTCTAGATAAGACTTTACCATCAAAATCAAATAATATTACCTCTACTGGAATTTTCTCATCAGAATGTTGTCTCATCTGATTACATGTCTCTTTTGTAATCTCATCAAAAAATCCATCCACTTTATCTTCTATAATAATCTCTTGAACATTTCTAGCTGTATTTGCACCTAAAATTTTACTAATGGTTTCTGACTTAGCATTACATCTTTTTGCAAGTTCTGAAAGAAATTTCATATCTACTTTTCCACCTTTTACATGGGTTTGTTTAACACCTGCTGCCATTTTTGCTAATTTACCAATAAATCCTGCAACATATGCTTTCTTCAATCTTTGTTTTGCACATTGTTTAATTGTATAACTTGAAAAATCACCCATCTGAATAAATGAATGATCTGGTAGTTCTATAATTTCTCTTGCAAAGTCTTCACTTCTCCCACCAGTTGTTAAAACCACACTATCATCATTCATCGAACTTACAACAGCAATTTGTTGTCGTATAGCTGCAGCAAACGATGCAGTTGAGTATGGGATTACAATACCACTAGTACCAAGAATAGAAATTCCTCCCATGATTCCAATTCTAGGATTATCTGTCTTTGGTCCAAGTTCTTTTCCATTTGGTACGTACACCTTAATCTTAATTCCATTTTTACCAAGCAATTCTTTTCCTACCTCTGTGACATTTTCTAAAATCATTTTTTTTGGTGTAGGATTTATTGCTGCATTTCCAATTTCTAATCCTAATCCAGGTTTAGTAACTCTTCCAACACCTTCTCCACCGTTAATCTCAATTTCTCCAACGTTATTTGTTAATTGAACATCAACAAAAATTTCTGCACCATGTGTTACATCTGGATCATCTCCTCCGTCTTTTATCACAGAACATATTGCTGAATTAGTTGTAAATTCACAGGAATTAATCTTAATGTCTAATCTAGAACGTTTTGGTAATATGATATCTATCTGTTCAATCTTCTTTTGATTAATGATTGACAAAACACCAGCTTTTGATGATGCAGTTGCACAACTACCTGTTGTAAATCCTGTACGTAATTTTTTTCCATTTTCAGTATTTGTATCCACGTGAAAATTTTTAATTTTTTACGTAATAACTTTTGTTAAAAGTGGATAATCTCATTGAGAATAATCCATAACGTAACAACGCCTAATCCTCCATAAAGTAACAATTGTGTTGTTTTTTGTGATATTGGTTTTTCTCTGTTATGTGTTTCCTGATTAAAATCTCCTCCAAATTTTTGATTTTCTTTCCTTAATTCTTCGAAATTGAATCTCCTCTCCTCTCCCATTTTTTCTCCTTGTGCCTTCCAAAAATTTTGATAATCTTCTCCTGAAACTTGTTCATCTCTTTTTAATTGATTTTTTCGATGAGATTTTAGATATTGATATGCTTCTGTAATTTCTTTGAATTTTTTACTTGCATTGCTTTTTGAATTTCTATCTGGATGATATTTCAATGATAATTTTCTATAAGCTTGCTTAATCTCTTTATGACTGGAATCTTTGTTAACTCCTAAAATATCTCTACATTCTTGTGCATTCTTACCAAATTTTACATGAATTTTTGTTACCATGTATATTCCCTGGATATGTTTAAAATAAAATATTTTATCATTCTATCATGTGTGCTGAAATTATTGATCGCATAGTTGTATCTGGTGCCAAAGGATTTGTTGGGAAAAATCTAAGAAAATTTCTATCAGAAAATAATATGTCGCCAATATCTCTTTCTCGTAATCATTTTATCGAAAATCAATTTCCACCATTAAAAAATGCATCCCATTTTATTCATCTTGCTGGAATTGGTTCTGAATCAATTAATCAAGATTCATTTTTAAAAGTTAACATTGAATTAACAAAAACTGTAATTAATCTATGTAAAAAAAATAATATTAAAAATATTATTTACTTTAGTGGTCTTGGAGTTTCTAGAAATTCACGTTCTTCTTATTTCATTTCTAAATTTAATGCTGAACAATTAATAAAAAAATCAGATCTTAATTATACGATATTTCGTCCTTCATACATTTTAGGCGTTGATGATTATTTAACAAAAAATATATCAAAACAAATATTAAAAAAACAAGTAATGATACCTGGCTCTGGAAACTTTGTCTTTCAACCAATATCAATTGATGATGTTTGTTTATGCATAAACGCTGCATTACATTCTTCAAAATTTTCAAATAAAACATTTGATCTAGTAGGACCAAAAAAAACATCCTTCCAAAATCTCATTAAAAAATCTATATCATCTAAAATAAAAATTAAAAAAATAGGGCTTGAATTAGCATATCAAAAAGCACTAAATGATAATAATTTTGAATATGGTGTCGAAGATCTTAATATTCTAGTTGGTAATTATATTGGAAATCATAAGAAATTGCAAAATTTATGTGATTTTAAATTCAAAAATATTGAATCATTAAATACCTGATTCTGTTTTTAATTTTTCAGCCTTATCTGTTTTTTCCCAGTTGAACTCAGGCTCATTTCTACCAAAATGACCATACGCTGCAGTTTTTTTGTAAATGGGTCTCTTAAGATCTAGTTCTGAAATAATACCTGCTGGTCTCATATCAAAATTATTTTCAACCAATTCTTCAATTTTGTCTTCTGAAATTTTATTTGTACCAAATGTATTTACCATTAAAGAAACTGGTTCTGCAACTCCAATTGCATAGGCAACTTGTACTTCACATCTATCTGCTAAACCTGCAGCAACTATATTCTTTGCAACATATCTGCACATGTAGCATGCAGATCTATCTACTTTTGATGGGTCTTTTCCTGAAAATGCTCCGCCTCCATGTCTACCCATCCCGCCATAGCTATCTACAATTATTTTTCTTCCAGTTAAACCAGCATCACCATGCGGTCCACCAATTTCAAATTTACCTGTTGGATTCACATGAATTTTAATATCTTCGCTCCAAAGATTTTCACAGACTGGTTTGATCACATGTTCAATTAATTGTGATGTAATTTCTTCATTTGTTATTTCTGGAGCATGCTGTGTGGAGAGTACTATGGCTTCAATCGCTTTTGGTTTATCATCTTCATATCTGATTGATACCTGAGATTTTCCATCAGGTCTTACCCATGTTAGTTGATTACTTTTTCTAACTTCTGTTAATTTTTTTGTTAATTTGTGGGCCAAAAGTATTGGTAATGGCATTAACTCTTCAGTTTCATTACTTGCATATCCAAACATTAAACCTTGATCACCTGCACCTTGTTCTTTTTCATCATTTGCAGTAACGCCTTGGGAGATATGTGGACTCTGTGGATCTAATTTTATCATTACCTCACATGAGTGTGAATCAAATTTTAGGTCTGGATTATCGTAACCAATTTCTGTAATTGTTTTTCGTATAACACTTTCAATATCAAAACTTGCCTTTGATGTAACTTCTCCTGCTACTCCAACAAAATCAGTTGTTGTCATTGTTTCTACTGCAACTCTTGAATTTGGATCACCTTTTAGATATTCATCTAAAATTGAATCTGATATCATATCACAAACTTTGTCTGGATGACCTTCGGTAACAGATTCAGATGTAAATAGATAATTTTTGGTCATGATTATAAAATTAGATTTCGTCTTCTAATTTTATGAATAACACGTTATTGCCTCTTAAAATAACTCTGGCAAATTTGCCTACTGTTTTTCCTTGGTTTAATTCCTCGGCATCAGTCATAATCAAATTCATGTAAGAATCAACATTTTTCATTTTACCCTTATACTCAACTTCATTCTTTAATCTTACAACTACAATTTTTTTTACATTTTGTTGTAAAGTTGTAAGTGGTCTTTTAGCAGCTGTAGTTTGTGACATAAATTTTCTCTTGTGATGAATCGAATTTCTAGAGAATATAAAGTCTTGCAAGCTATTATGAAGAACTTTTTATTTTTACTTTTATCATTTTCTTTATGATATCTTCTCAGATCGGCTCACTAGATAAAATTTTTTCAGGTGGATTACAAAATGGAATGATTTCTGAAATCTCTGGATTTAGAGGAACCGGAAAAACTCAATTTGCTTTACAATTTACAATCGATCCATTAATCAAAAATAAAAAAATACTATTTATTGATACAACCGTTGAGTTCAGACCCGAAAGATTTCTTCAAATGTTACAATCAAGAAATTTACCATCAACTCTACTTGAAAATTTTCATGTTTCACATGTTACCAATACTCAAAAACAAATTGAAATCTTGGAACATTTTCAGGATGATGATTTTTCTTTACTCATAATTGATAACATCACTGATTTATTTTCATTTGAATATTCAAAAAAAGAACATCTAATAGAAAAAAATACTAATTTTGGTAATTATATGATTAAACTTTCTAAATTGGCTCAATCAAATAATATACCACTCATAATTACTAATCAAATTTTTTCTCATGATAATACAAATTATCAAAGAATGCATGTTCAACTTGAAAATTATATACACCAAAAAATTCAACTTGAAAAAATAAAAAATAGATACACTTGCAAACTTTCATCTCCGTTTATCAATGAGAAAAAATTTGATTATAAAATAACAAATTCTGGAATAGAAGAAACTGAATCTATTTAATGTACAATAAATAAACTATAACATGACGGATATCTTTGATTCTATTCCTATTATTACCGCAGTTTTGTTAACATTAGGAATCATAGGTATAACAGTTTATGAGCGAACTAGACTTAGAGAAGAAAAGAAGCAAAATAATTGATTCTTTAATTTCAAAAAAATTCAAATCTATAGGATTTGAAAGTTTAACTGAAATTCAAAAACAAGCAATACCTGAAATATTACAAGAAAAAAATTGTTTGATTATTGCACCAACCGGATCTGGAAAAACTGAATGTGCAACTATACCAATATTTTCTAAATTAAAAACTAAAAAAATTCCAAATAAAATAAAAGTACTTTACATAACACCATTGCGAGCACTAAATCGTGATGTTTTTAAAAGAATAATTAATTATGCTGAAAAGGAAGAATTAAAAATTGAAATTAGACATGGCGATACTACACAAGCAAATCGAAAAAGAATTACAGATAACCCTCCTGATATTTTGATTACAACGCCTGAGACACTTGTAAATTTACTTTCACAAAAAAAACATCTTGATGCATTATCTGATCTAGAATGGGTAGTTATTGATGAAGTGCATGAACTACTTGCAAGTGAGAGAGGTTCACAATTGGCTCTTAGTCTTGAACGATTACAAATAAAATCAAAAAATGAAATTCATAGAATTGGATTATCTGCTACTGTTGGAAATCCTGAAGAAGCTGGACGTTTTTTAGTTGGTTCAGAAAGAAAATTTAAACTAATTCATGATACCTCTCTTAGAAATTATGATGTAGATGTTGTATTTGTTGATGGTATAATGGATGATGTTGCTGCTGAAATTATTGAATATGTGAAAAAAGAACAAATTACTTCTCCGGTTTTATTATTTACAAACTCACGAGGAGAATCTGAGCGTCTATCATCTATTTTAAAACAAAAAACATTACTTAATGTTGAATTACATCATGGTTCACTTTCAAGACAAGTCCGAGAGGAAACTGAAGATATTCTTAGAGAAGGAAAATCTGGTATAGTTGTTTGTACTTCATCACTTGAATTAGGTCTTGATATAGGTTCTGTAGAATTAGTTATTCAATATGGATCGCCAAGACAAGTTTCAAAATTTATGCAGAGAATTGGAAGAAGTAAACATAATCGAGGTGATTCTGCTAGGGGATTAATTATTACTGAAAGCGCAGATGATGAATTTGAGATTCAAGCAATAATTGAAAGAATCAAAGAGGGTTCAATTGAAGAACAAAGAGTCCACAATGGATCCTTAGATGTTCTTGCACACCATTTAGTTGGATTATCTATGCAAGTAGGAAATGTTCCTATTGAAGCTGCGCTTAAATTAACAAAACAAGCGTATCCATTTCGAGATATCATGCTAGAAGAATTTTTTGATGTTTTAGAAATTCTTGCATTACGTAATTTAATAATATTTAATAAAGAAAAAACCGAATATAGAAAAAATAATGCTTTCTTTGCAACAAAATATCATTTTCAAAATTTATCTACAATTCCAGATATTCTAAAATTCAAGGTAATCGATACAATAGAGAATAAATTCATTGGCACATTAGATCAAAGATTTGTTGGTGATCTTGATAAGGATCAAATTTTTGTTTTACGTGGATCTCAATGGAGAGTTTTAAACATCGATGAAAAAACATTCAAAGTAAATGTTACGCCTATTCGATCATCAAAAGAAATACCGGTTCCTAAATGGGAAGGTGTAAACATACCTGTTGATTACAAAACCGCTAACAAAGTTGGAATCTTCAGAACTAGAGTTCATAATGGTTCAGTAAAAATGATGAATGATGTAATTTTAAATTTAGATCTTACTAAAATACCAGACGAAAAAACAATTGTTGTAGAATCACATCGTCTTCCACAACAAAGTGTATTAATTTTACATTCATGTTTTGGTACAAAAATTAATTCAACATTAAAAATTCTTCTAGAGACAATGTTAGATGCTTCTTTAGCTTCTAAAGTTAAATCTAGTTCTGATGCATATAGAATTCTTTTATCTGTTGAATCTAAATTTACAAAAAAACACATTACTGATGTCTTTTCTTCTAATTTTGATATTAATGAAATTATGTCAGTAGCGCTAAAAGGTAAAAATGATGTTACTTGGAAAACATTTTGTGTAGGAAAGAAATTTGGTTTTTATGACAGAGGAGATGTTTATGTAAAAAATGAAGTTAGATATGATTTTGAACGAAATATCGATACACCTCTTGTAAAAGAAGCATTTAGAGAATTATTTCATGAAAAATTTGATCTCGAGGGGGCTCAAAAAATTATTGAGTTAATTAAACAAAATAAAATTGAGATTGAATGGATTGATGTTGATAAATTCTCTAAATTAGCAGAACCGGTATTAGATCAAACTGTAATGTCGTATACAAATCCTTCAAGTATAGATAAAGAAATGTTATTAAAAGTTAGAAAACGTCTCATGGAAACCAAACAACGATTAATCTGCGTACGATGTGGACTCTGGCAAAGAGTTGTAACTCCTAATGAAACACATCCGTTCAAATGTAAATACTGTAAAGGCCAACAGATTACTTGTACTTATGAATACGATCATGAACTTGTAAAAACAATCCAGAAAAAACATCAAGGAAAAAAATTAACGCCTGAAGAAAATAAAAATTTTAAACGAGCATGGAAAGTATCATCATTATTAGCCAGTTTTGGGAAAACGGCTTTGATAGTTATGGCTGCTTATGGTGTCGGTCCTGATATTGGAGCTCGAATTCTTAAAAATAGAGTAGAAGATGATGATGACTATTTGATAAAACAAATCATTATTGCAGAAAAAACTTATACTTTAACAAGAGGATTTTGGAAAGATTAATTCTTCTTAATAATTTTTGAATAAGGTGTCAGGACCAAATCTAACTTCCCTTCTAGTCCTGGTCTTGCATTTACTCCTAAAATTGTAATTATATCTCCCAACGTAAAATTATCCATTAAATCTGCTTGTTGTCTCCATCCTTTAATCCAGACTTGTCCACTATCATCTTCAACAAACATTTCAGATAGTTGTATGTTCTCACCATTTTTAGTTTGAATGTCTTTTCGTTCAGGTGCTTTAAGAATAATTGCTTCTACTGAATAATCATTACCCTCACTAACTTGTAGAATTTTTGTTCTAATTTCTGCCACAGTTGGAACGGTTTCATCATCAATTTTTCTAACAAATGAATCTTGATCAATTTGCATTGTATTTCCAAAAATCTTTGTTGGCATACATTCTAAAATATCATCTTTCACAAAATTACTTATTGTATTTGCAGCATCTGTAATTCTAACTAATTTTTTTGATTTATCTATAGCCAAACCTGTTGTTTTACCTGATTGATCCTTTTCAATTGCTAGGAGTCTTACTATTATAGGTTGAATTTCAGAATCTCCTTCAACATCAATTATTGTTGCATCATTTCCATGAATTTCTAGTCCTTGCATACCTGTCTTTGTTCTAACTCCGAACAATTTTACTTTGGCATCTTGAGTAATTATTTTTGGGAGGATAGATTCATCTTTTCCCCAAAGTACTACGTTTACTAAATTCTTATTCTCGCCTCTTAATCTGAATTTCAAAGCCTTTGAAGGTTGACCCTTTGAATTTGTAAATTCAAGTAAACTCATTGCACTTCCTAATGTTCCTGAAACAATCAAATCTTTTTGATCCTCTTTTACATCACTTACATCTGTAATCTTTGAATCAATTGACACAATATCACTTTCTGAGTGTGATGTTTCTATTGATGCACCAGAACCAATGTTTATTGTAGGTGCTCCTGTTAAATCTGATTTTACATACGCCTTGATAATTTTTATCAAATCTCCAGGCTTTAGTTCTTCAATTCCTGGAAGATTTGCTTTCTCATCCCATAGCTTTACGCTTGCAGTAGAATTGTTATCGTAAACTGTGATTGTTCTCAAAGAAAATGAAGAACCATCTTTTTTTGTAAACTGTTTTGTAGGTGAAATATTCAAAACTCGACTTTCTAACGTTACTTCTTTTGCACCAATATAGAGATCTTTTATTGCAATTTCTGGATTCTGTGATTGTTCTAACGTCACTCCTAAATCAGCAGCAACTAGGAAAATGGCTCCTTGATCTGTCAAGTATCCTGCACCTACTTTTTCTTTTTTCTCATTTATTCTCTCTTCAATTATCGATCTCGATAATTCAGGAACTTTTTCCAATAATTTTGATATCAATTCTTCAAATTCAGACAATTATAATTACAAGAAAGAGATTGTTAATAAAATTATCATTAAATACATTAGTGGTTTGTATAAACATCAATTGTGTTATGTATTGAAACAAAAAACTTGAGAAAAAAATATGCTTCAACAATTGCAGTTGACGGCGTAGATCTTCAAATAGAATCTGGTCAAGTTTTTGGTTTTTTAGGACCAAATGGTGCGGGAAAATCTACCGTCATCAAACTCTTGACAACTCTCATTACTCCCTCGAATGGTAAAATTTCTGTATTAGGGCTAGATTCGTCTAAACATCCTCTTGAAATTAGAAAAAAAATTGGAGTAGTCTTACAACAGCCTAGCTATGAACCAACTCTTTCAGCTGAAAAATCTCTCGAAAAATATGGTATGATGTGGAATATTGATAAAAAAATACGAAAAAAACGAACTGAAGAATTACTCACTGCTTTTGGTTTAGAAGATATTCGAAAAAAGAAAATGGATGATCTATCAATTGGTCAACGTAGAAGAGTTCAGGTTGCAAGAGAATTCATGCATGATATGGAATTGTTATTTTTAGATGAACCAACTGTTGGTTTAGATCCTGCAGCAAGAAGAAAATTATTAAACTTCCTAAGAGAACAAGTAAAAAAATCTGGACTAACAATTTTCTATACAACTCATGTTCTCTCTGAAGCTGAATATCTTTGTGATAATATTGCAATCATAAATAATGGCAAAATAATGGCTGTTGATTCTCCATCTGAATTAAAAAATCGATTTGGTCATGAAAAAACAATTAAAATTCATATTTCTAGAGTTTCTGAAGAACTAAAATCTAAATTATTTGAGATACCAGAATGCCAAATCAAACTAGAACCTGAACCAACTGTTATAATTACTTCTTCCAAATCTGAAATTGTATTAATAAATATTCTAAAAATTTTAAATGAAACTGAGACTAAAATAAATGATTTATCTGCAATTCCAACAAATTTGGAAGAAATATTTCTCAAAGTCGTGGGTGATTCAAATTAATCCTATACTTAGACTAGTAAATAGAAATCTAACAATTTCTATTAATCCTGGATTTATTATATGGCAAATACTTTTTCCATTAATCTATATTTTTTTAG
>Ga0315327_10001586_pt1 | contig 11860 bp, 12 predicted proteins | sample M110032315metaG_FD_203460 | JGI IMG/M metagenome (GOLD analysis project Ga0315327, IMG submission 203460) | Ammonia-oxidizing marine archaeal communities from Monterey Bay, California, United States - M1 100m 32315 | ecosystem: Environmental > Aquatic > Marine > Coastal | place: USA: California... | reverse complement strand
TTTATAATATTCAAGGTAAAATTGATATTTCTGATTATGTAAGAGAGTACTTTAAGGCAAATGACTATGATTTTAATTCTGGAGATGAAGATGATGATGAAGATGATTGGGATGAAGATTGGTAAAAGGTATTTTAATAATATATCTTTAATAAGTTATCAATATCTTTTTTTGCCTCACTAGGTTTCCAATCAATACCATCATATGTTTTTATTAACTTTAAATTTTTATCAATTAAAATACTCCTCATGGTGTGTCCAATATTATTTTCCTCTATACCCCAATATGCTACTCCAGATTGTTGACTTATAGAAAAAATATCATTTAAATGATTATAACTTGATAGGAAATGTAAATTTTCTTTTTCAATTGGACCGTACATACTTTTTAATACCTTTGGAGAATCATATAAATAATCAAAGCTAATTAAAAGGAATGTTATATTCTCATTTTTAAAATAATTTGCAAGATATTGATTTTTAACAATAGCTGCGGGGCACATATTAGGCATCGGACATTTGCTAAATATAAATGATATAAGTATAAAATCAGAATTAAAATCAGATAATGATACATTGGTATTGCTTGTATTTGAGAAGCTAACATTATTAATGTATTCGCCAGGTTCTTTGAGATTATATTTTGAATCTTCACCATTATCCCAAAAATCTTTTTCAGTATTTAATGCTGAAGTACCTATCTTATTATAGTTTATAGTATAGCTGTCTTTATTTTTTATAATCAAGTCAAATGAGACACTATCATTAATAGTAAATTGATTAATATCAACGGTATTGTGAAGTTTAAAAAACATAACCATTTTAACCATGAAGCCTGGGATCTCTTCATGATCTATAAGAAGTTTATTATCATTTTTGTTTATTTCCTTAATAACACCAATTACTTTATATGTTTTTGGAGTATTACAAGAAAAAAGTAAAATTAAAATACTAACTAATAAAATTATTCTTTTATTCATTAAAATAATTTAAAAAAAACTTTAAATAAACACATAAAACATTTTAATTTATTAATAATGAATCTCAATAAAATTTTTAAAAGTAAAATTAAAGGAATAATAAAATGAAAATCGGTATTTTTTGGGGAAGTTCAACAGATAATACAACGACAGCTACAGAATTTATGAAAGAATATTTGGAAATGAATGATCATGAAGTAGAAATTCATAATATCGCTGATGCTGACGTTGAAAAAATTCTTGAATATGATAATATTATTATCGGATGTCCAACATGGCATATTGGAGAATTACAAGAAGATTGGGATTCAGTATTTCTGGATTATGAAAAACTTGATTTCTCTGGTAAAACAGCTGCTTTTTTTGGTTGTGGAGACCAGATTGGTTATCCAGCAAACTTTTTAGATGCAATTGGAATGCTAGCAGAACCATTTATGAAAAAAGGTGGAAAATTAATTGGCAGAATCTCAAGAGATAATTATCAATTTGAAGGTTCTAGAGCTCTTGATAAGGATGATAAATTAATGGGTTTAGGACTTGATTATGATAATGATGATGAGCAAACATGTGAAGATTATATGATTGAATGGCTTGAGGATATCATTGAAGAGTTTCCTGGTTAATATATAATTTTATTATAATTGTTATAAAAAAAGGGCTATTTAAAAATAGCCCTTTTTTTTATCTAGTCTATAGATTAAAAAACATTACTTAGATTTTGAAGGTTTTATAAAAGTAAAATCTTGAGTAGTTTCGATTGAATCTTCTATTGTTACTGATTTTATTATAGATCGAGACATTTTGAATTTTTCTTGCCAAGCTATTACTTCATATGTTCCTGGAGGAATATTATCTATTTTAAAGTTTCCTTTATCATCTGTGACAGAAAAATAAGGATGGTCCTGAACAAGTACCCATGATTTCATCCATGGATGAACATCGCATTTTATATAGAAAGGTTCTTCTACTTTTCCAAAAGATGTTTCTTTTTCTTTTACAACTTTAGGCATTGCGAAATTAAACTGATCATTTACTTTAGCCATAGAATGTATGTTGTGTAATGTAGCATCACTATTCTTAATTAGGATAGGTTGATCTTTCATTACGGCCATAACATGAGGTGTGTACACACATCCTTTTTGATCTAATACAGCTGTTTCAGTTAAAGATGGACCATCATAGTTAACATCTTTTAACCAAACAATTACATTTTTTAGGTTTAAATCTTCATCAACGATAAAGCTTTCTGATAAAGCTTTTTCATCGTGTGATGCACCACAAACTGGATCTGCATCCATTTTTAATGCTTTTTTACCTGGAACTTTTCCTTCATATTTTACATTTCCTACTAAACTACCATGTTTATGTGTATCACTTGTACCGCAACCATCACAGTGTGCAGATAAACTAGATATTAGAAATATAACTGAAATAATAAATATTAATTGTTTTTTCATTTTAATCCTATTCTCCATTTAATTAATATCTAAATTTAAATCATAAGTTAAATTTACTGCAAGAGTTCTTTATATAATTACATATTGAAACAATTATATGATTTATATTAATTATATAAATTTTTATATTAGACATAATGCTTAACGTAAGAGGAGTTGTCTTGGTATTCTATATATTATTATTTTCAGTTTTATTTGCAAGTAGCGATTTTATTCTTGATGATATATCAAGTAATGGATATAAAGTAAAGTTTCTATTAAATGATGATTTAGAATTTAATAAAAAAGATTCATTTACATCGATAAAATCATCAAAAGGGTATACCGATATATTGGGAATGCCTAAACTTCCTTTATATTCGACTATGATTATGATTGACCCATCTAAAGAGTATGAAGTTGATTTTGTTGTTGAAAAATCAAAGGTTATTAAAAATATTAAAGTAACACCTACTCAGAATATTCAAAAAGGATTAGAAAAAACTACTGTTGAAATAATTAATAATGATTTTTATAATTCATTTAATTCCTATCCTTATATAAATGTTTCTATATCAGAACCAATGGTAATGAGAAATATAGTTGTTTGTAATATAAATGTTGTGCCATTTAATTATTTTCCTAAAGAAAATAGGTTAGAAATTTATGAATCTATATCGATTAATATTAGAGAGGTTGGTCAAACAGAAGATATTAGATCTAGAGATTTACCTAAATCAAAAGTGTTTGAGAATATTTATAAAAATCAAATATTAAATTATGAACAGTTAAATAGAGATAACAATTATCAAAATCCAGCAATATTATATATTTGTTCAGGTGACATTGAAGATAATTCTATTTTTCAACAATTAGTCGAATGGAGGAGGCAAAGAGGGTATGTAGTATATACTGTTTCAACATCAGCTATTGGAAGTTCTTCTTCATCTATTAAAAATTATATTCAAAATGCTTATGATAACTTTGATATTGTGCCTGAATATGTTGCATTAGTAGGGGATGTTGGGGGTACATATAGTATTCCAACATATTATGAAGATTTTGGTCACGATTCATATGGCAATGAATGTGAAGGAGATCATCCTTACTCACAATTAGATGGTTCAGATTTACTCCCAGAAGTTTTGATTGGTAGAATGTCTATTAGAACTGTAAGTGAATTAAGTACAGCTGTTTATAAAATTCTAAATTATGAGAAAGCTACTTATTTAGGCAACTTAGATAATTACTATAATAAAGCTGCTATGTTTGGCGATCCATCTAGTTCAGGTAATTCTTGTTCTATTACAAAAGAAGCGGTTGCTAATTTATTAACTAATCATGGATTTGGGGATGTTTATTTAAAAACTTCAGGAGGAAGTTGGTCCTCTTCTATGAGAGATGAATTATCGGATGGTTCTTTGTTTTTCAATTACAGAGGTTATTTAGGAATGAGTGGGTTTACAACAAGTGATGTTGATAATGCAAGTAATGGTTACAAGCTACCTTTTGCAACTGTGCTTACTTGTGGCACTGGTTCATTTTCAGAAGATAATACATGCATGTCTGAAAAGTTTTTTAGAGCTGGGACTGTTTCTAATCCAAAGGGTGGTGTTGCAGCAATTGGAACAGCGACATGGAATACACATACTTTATTTAACAATATAGTTGACATGGGACTTTATCAAGGTCTGCTAGCTGATAAGGTTGAAACAGCTGGAGCGTGCTTAGCAAGTGGTAAATTAGCTTTATATAATACTTATCCAACGAATCCTTACCAATGGATAAGCTCATTTACTCATTGGAATAATTTGATTGGTGATCCTGCAACACATTTATGGACCACAACTCCTGATTTATTGGTTGTTAATCATGAAAATGAAATATCTTATGGAACTAATTATTTTAATCTTTTAGTTGTAGATTCTTTTGGGAATGCCATTGAGGATGCTCTTGTTACATTGCTTATTAGATTTGGAGATTCTCCAGTTAACTTATATACGAATAGTAATGGAGAGGCAAATTTTGATTTAGAATCATTTAATAGTGGACTTGTAAGTGTTACTGTTACAAAAAATAATTATAAACCTTATACTGGTTCAGTAAATATTGCAAATTCTAATATTTCAGTAAATATTGATTCTAACCAAAATTTCATAATAAATGATGGTAATGATGGAATTCCAACTGCCGGAGAAACATTTGGTCTATCGGTACCTGTTTATAATTATGGTAGTCAAGTTGCTCAAGGCGTAACAGCAGTATTAACATCTTCTTCTAATTCTATTAATATTATTAATAGTCAAGTATCAATAGGCAATATAAATCAAAATCAAAGTTTGTATTCGCCTGATTTTAATGTTTCTATACTTCCATCAGCTGTTCAATCAGAAGATTTAGAATTATATATAAACTTTGAAGATAATCAAAATAATCAATGGTCATCTAAAGTTAATTTAGATATTAGAGGAAGCCATTTATTGCCTACTCAAGAGATTTTAATTCAACCAGGTCAAACAAATAGCATTAATATAACATTAGCAAATCAGGGTTCACTATCTGCTAGTAATGTTGTTGGAGAATTGATTTATCTAGGTAGTTCACTAACAATTAATGATAATTTTGGAGCGTGGGGGAATATTGATTCTGGGGAAGAATTAAGTTCGACAAATAGCTTTAATGTAACTGCAAGTAGTGATATTGTAAATGGTAGTCAATTAATTGCCTCTTTATTAATTGAAGATTCTAATGGGTATAGTAAAATTGAGAATATTACTTTTAGATTAGGGACAGTTTCTGTTGATGATCCTTTAGGACCTGATAATTATGGGTATTATATTTATGATTCTAATGATTTAGACTACAATTTATATCCCGAGTATGATTGGGTCGAAATTAATCCAAGTAGTGGTGGCTCTGGAACGAATCTTAATTTATCTAATAGTGGAAATGGTAATTGGAGTGGCAATGGGCCACTTGATACAGTTAATTTACCATTTACATTTACTTTTTATGGAATTGATTATAACCAAATTACTATTTGTACTAATGGTTGGATAGCTTTTGGTGATATAGACTCAGAATCTTTTAGAAATTATCCTATTCCTGGTGCGGGAGGACCTTCTCCTATGATAGCTGCTTTTTGGGATGATTTAGAAACTGGCAATAATGGTGATGTCTACTATTATAGTAATAATAATTATGCTATAATTCAATGGGATAGTATGAGAACTAATGATTCGAATTCATTGGAAACATTTCAAATGATATTAAATAATGATTCTAATCAGCCTTATGGTGATAATTCGATTAAAATACAATATGAAGAATTTAACAATACATCTTCTGGAGATTTTAATAATTATCCACCAGAGCATGGTAGCTATGCTACAATCGGTATAGAAAATCATTTATCTGATGATGGTTTGCAGTACACTTATTATAATAATTACCCAACTGCTGCAATGACTTTATCAGATAATACAGCTTTATTTATCACAACTCAATTGCCTATCACTTTACCTGCTCCGCAATTATATTCTTCTTATAATAGTTTAGATTTTAGTATTCAACCAGATTCAGAAGATTTCTCTCAAATAGAATTATCAAATATAGGTGAAGATGGTTCAGTATTAACTTATGAAATAACTCAATCGTATCCTGATTTAGAGTCTCCTTTTTCCTCAACGGGAGATGGCCCAGATTCTTATGGTTATTTCTGGAGTGATTCAGGTATAGGTGATGATATTAATTACGAATGGGAAGATATATCTTCGAATAGTACTCAAGTTAGTTTTTCAACCAATGATGCAAGTACAGATTTGATTAATATAGGATTTGATTTTCCTTTTTATGGAGAGGTTTATTCTAGTTTTAGAATTAATGCAAATGGGTGGATTGGTTTTGGCGATGATAATGCAGAATGGTATAATAATAATATCCCATCCAATGAATCTCCAAAGCCTGCAATTTTTGGTTTTTGGGATGATCTGAATCCTGTTAATAATAATTGCAACTCAACATGCCAAGGGAATGTTTATTATTATAGTAATGAAGAACAACTTGTTGTTTGGTTTGATAGTATTGCACATTGGGCTTCTGATGGTTTTGAAAATACTTCTTATAATTTCCAAATTATTATTTATTCAGATGGTTCAATTGATATTAATCATAATACTATTACAGGAAATTATTCTGCTACAGTTGGAATACAAAATCAATCAGGTACAGTTGGCCTTCAAGTAGATCAATATGATGGAGACTATTTTAATGACAATATTTCATATAAGTTTAAAAAACCATTTACATCTAATTGGTTGTCATTGGAAACAGTAGGTAATGATGATTTATCTGGAGAATTATTTTATGATAATGAAATATTATTTGAAGCTCATGTAAATTCTCTTAACATGCCCCTAGGAAATTATAATGCTAATATTGTGATTCTAAGTGATGCAGGTGATATGAATATCCCTGTAGTATTAGAAGTTTCTAATACAGCAGGGCTTTTAGGTGATTTAAACAATGATTCTATTTTAAACGTATTAGATATTGTTGTATTAGTTTCTATTATAGTAAACCAATCTGATTATATGTATAATGGTGATTTAAATCAAGATTCCGTTATTGACGTATTGGATATAGTTCTTCTTGTAGGTCAAGTTTTAGGTACTTAATAAATATTATTAAAATTCAATTTATATAATTATTTAATTATAATGTAAATTATTATATGTTTATTTTTTACATTTTAATGGCATTGTCTTTTTTTACCATTTTTATAAATGGATTTCAATGGATTTTCCGATTTGATATATATAATGCTAATTATATATCCTTTTCATTTATTTCGACCATATTATATATGTTCACTCAGTCTGCTATAATGTTTTATTTTATAGGAGCTGGAAAAAAAACTAAAGAAATTATATTAGAGCATAATCTTGATAAAAAAATATATCAAAAGGTTATAGATATTAAAAATAAGTTATTTCCTCCATTAACATTAAATATTTTAATCGTTGGGACTGCTTTTATTTTAGGCGGTGGTGTACAAACAAAAGCACTTAGTAAATATTGGCATTATTTTATGTTTTATCTAGGGCTTATTCACTATGCTAAAGTTATATTAATTCAACATAAATCATTAATTGAGAATGCTGATATATTATCAGAAGTTGGCTTAGAATTAGATAAGTCTAAAAACTATAAGGGATAATAGTAATTTATTATATTGCAAAAATATTGGAATTAGTTGGTATGTTTATATTGGGAATAAGTTTTGTTATTAATTTTCCTGACTTAATAAATTGGAATTTCTTTTTTGTAGGAATTGGTTTTTTTTGTATGGGTTTTATGGTAGAAAAGTTTGTTTTAAAGTAAGTAAAATTTATTTAAATTTATATAATAGAAAATTAAAATATTTTAATGAATAGAATAGATCATTTAAAATCAGTCCCAGAATTACCAGCCTCAATTAAAGGTAAAAAAACTCGTCCTAAAAAAACTGCTTGGGTAGATGAGGATAATTGTACTGGATGTCAGGCTTGTGTTCCTTTTTGTCCTGTTGACTGTATTGAACCAGTTGCTTTAGGGAAGCATGTTTTTCCTCCGATTCCACCTGTCCAAATTAGATTTAATGAATGTATTGGATGTCAAATATGCGCGAAAGTTTGTACAAAATTAACTTGGGATGCAATAAGAATGGTAGATACAGATAATTTAGAAGAACGATTAGATATAACAATTGACTAATTAGGAGGTATTTTGACAGATTCACATCATGAGGAAAGTTTTTGGAGAAAATATATATTCTCTATCGATCATAAAGTAATAGGAATTCAATATGGAATAACTTCACTATTATTTTTATTATTTGGTTTTTCACTAATGTTAGTAATGAGATGGCAGTTAGCTTACCCAGATCAACCTTTACCTTTATTAGGTTTGAGATTATCTCCTGATATGTATAATTCATTTGGTGCAATGCATGGAACAATTATGATATTTTTGGGAGTTGTTCCTGTAGTTGTCGGTGCATTTGGTAATTATTTAGTGCCTCTACAAATAGGAGCATGCGATATGGCTTTTCCTAAACTTAATATGGCAAGTTATTGGTCATATTTTGTTGGTGGTATTGTTATGCTAATGGGTTTCGTTCTTCCAGGTGGTGCAGCTAGTTCTGGCTGGACTTCATATCCTCCATTATCAGTTGTTGCTACTACTGGTCAAACTGTCTGGTTAATTGGTATGGTATTTTTAATTACTTCATCTTTACTTGGCTCAATGAACATAATTGTAACAGTTGTACAATTAAGAGCACCAGGTTTAACTTGGATGAGATTACCTTTTTTTGTTTGGGCTCAGTTTGTAACTTCTTTTTTATTAGTTCTTGCTTTTCCACCATTAGAGGCTGCTGCAATTTTTCAATTAATGGATCGTTTAGCTTTTACAAGTTTTTTTATGCCTTCTGGATTAATAGTAGGGGGTGCTACTACAGCTTATGCTGGTGGGGGAAGTCCACTTTTATGGCAGCATTTATTTTGGTTTTTAGCACATCCTGAAGTATATGTACTAATATTGCCAGCTTTGGGAGTTGTTGGTGAAATAATTTCTAATAATACAAGAAGACCATTATGGGGATATAAATCTCTTGTTTACTCTGTAATATTTTTAGGCTTTATGTCTTTTATTGTTTGGGCTCACCATATGTTTTTAACTGGAATGGGACAGGGAATGAGTATGTTTTTTGCAGTAACAACAATGATAATTTCTGTTCCATCTGTTGTTATACTTTCCTGCTTATTTATTTCATTATGGGGTGGTTCAATTAGATTTAATACTCCCATGTTATTTGCTTTAAGCTTTTTACCAATGTTTGGTTTAGGGGGTTTAACAGGACTACCATTAGGATTACCCCTATCAGACATTCATTTACATGATACATATTATGTGATTAGTCACTTTCATTATGTAGTTGCTCCTGGTACAATTTTTGCGATTTTTGCAGGTATATATTATTGGTTTCCAAAAATTACTGGGAAAAAATTAAATGGAGTTTTAGGTAAAATTCATTTTTTATTTTCATTTATTTTTATGAATGGAATTTTCTTTCCTATGTTAATTCAGGGTCTTGCTGGAGTTTCAAGAAGATTAGCTGATGGTGGAGAATCATATGCGCATGCTCAAAGTGTAATACATTACAATGAATTTATGTCAATGTCAGCATGGTTACTAGGATTAGCTCAACTTCCATTTATTTTAAATATTATTTTGACTCTTATAAAAAAGAAAGATAAAGTTGCTGATCCTAATCCTTGGAATGCAACAACAATGGAATGGGCTTGTCCATCACCTCCAATTGGTCATGGAAATTTTGAAACTGAACCAGTTGCATATAGAGGACCCTACGAATATAGTGTTCCTGATCATAAGAATGATTTTAGTCCACAATTTGATAAATTAGGAGATAAATAAATGAAAATACCTTATAATGAAGAACTAAGACCCGATACTGGTTTATATAATGCTAAATTAGGTATATGGTTATTCTTAGCATCTGAGGTAATGTTATTTGGTGGATTATTTTCTGCTTATATCATGTTGAGATTATCTGATCCTAATTGGGCTAATTATGGTCAAAGCGCTTTAAATGTTCCTCTTGCTACATTAAATACAGCCGTATTAATTTCGTCTAGTGTTACAATGGTAATGTCTTGGGTATCATTAAAGTTAAATGACCTTAAGAAATATAAATTTTATATGGGTTTAACTCTTTTATGTTCTTTTGGTTTTTTAATTATAAAATATATTGAATATACATCAAAGTTTGATCATGGACTTTATCCATCAACTAATAATTTTTTAGCAGTTTATTTTACTTTGACAGGATTGCATGGTCTGCATGTAATAGGTGGGATATTAGTAAATGGTTATTTTTTTGGTCCTGGTATCAAAATGTGGAATACAGAACCTGAAAGGTTTACAAATAGGATAGAAGTGGCTGGATTATATTGGCATTTTGTTGATCTTGTATGGATATTTTTATTCCCGGCATTGTATTTACTTTAAAATTAGGAGATATTTATGAGTAATGATATGAATCATCATATAAAAATATATAGAAATGTATTTATTGGTTTATTATTTTTAACAGGGTTGACCGTAGGGGCATCTTATATTCATTTTGATGTTTTATGGGTAGGGATAGCTCTTGGTTTAGCTATTGCTTTTGTTAAAGGCTTTTTGGTCGCAGCTAATTTTATGCATTTAAATGATGAAAAAAGTTTTATTTATTTAACACTCTGCATGACAGTTGTTTTTTTTCTTGTATTATTTTTCATGCCTACTTTATGGCATAATGATTTATTGAAAACTCCTAATCATATTCCAATACAAAATGGAGAAGTATACAAAGAAATAGATTATCATGGAGACCATCACTAATGTCCCTTAAATCTTTTCATATTGTTTTTATTGTGATTTCTACTTTATTTATGTCTTATTTTTTTTATTGGAGTTTAATTAATTGGTTTAATTATAAAGATATATCATATTTAATTTATGGTTTTTTGTCTACAGTATCTTTTTTAGTATTAATTGTTTATTCAAATAGTTTTATAAAAAAATATAAGGAGATAACCTCTTGATGAAGAATATATTATTAAATGTTATCTTAGCTATATTTTTCCCTAATTTTTTGATTGCATGTGCTGTATGCTATGGGGCACCAGAAGATCCTATCACTCAAAGTTTAAATACAGCCATGTTATTTATGCTTGGAACAGTATTTTTTGTATTATCATGTATTGTTTGTAGTATTTTTACATTAATTAAAAGAAATAAAAACATTCAAATATAGGGGAATTAAATGACTGAATATTTACAAAGTTATATGCCGATTTTAGCATCTGAAATGGGACATCTTGGCGATAATTTGAATGGTCTTGTTCATTGGCTAATGCTTATACTATTTATTGGTTGGGGTTCTTTTTTTATATATACTTTAATTCGATTTAGTAGTTCAAATAATCCAAAGGCAAATTATCATGGTATAACTACTCACTATTCTACTTATGTTGAAGTAGGTGTCGTAGTTTTTGAAGCATTATTGCTTATTAGTTTTGCTATCCCAGGTTATTATGCTGTGAAATATGATAAAGCATTAGAGAGTACAGAAATTGAAGTAAGAGTTGTAGCTCAACAATTTGCATGGAATATTCATTATCCGGGTGCTGATGGGAAATTTGGTACAACTAAAATTAACTTGGTAGATGAAGAGACTAATCCTCTTGGTTTGGATCGAGAAGGCTATGGGGCAGATGATATCACAACTATTAATCAGTTACATTTACCTGTAAATAAATTGATTAAGCTTTATATATCTTCTAAGGATGTTATTCATGGTTTTTCTTTACCAGAAATGCGTCTTAAGCAGGATGCAATT
>Ga0315327_10001583_pt1 | contig 11871 bp, 12 predicted proteins | sample M110032315metaG_FD_203460 | JGI IMG/M metagenome (GOLD analysis project Ga0315327, IMG submission 203460) | Ammonia-oxidizing marine archaeal communities from Monterey Bay, California, United States - M1 100m 32315 | ecosystem: Environmental > Aquatic > Marine > Coastal | place: USA: California... | reverse complement strand
AAAATTTATGTCGTAAACGTGTAACAAATTTTCCAAACTTTACTTCATCTCTTGTAATCTCAGAAGCTCGCCCCAAATTAAACTGAGTAGAATCTGTACCTTCAATTCGTGAAATCGGAACATTTAATGACTTATATAATTTCTTTCTAAAATATTCTATGTCATCTGTTTCACCAAGATTCTGTCCACCAGGAAGTGTACTGATTTCAGTACCACGACCACCTTCTCGTCTTGGCAACCAGAAATCTTCCAACATTGAAAGATGTTTACGTTGATCTTCTACTTCTCCCGATGATGCGTTATAAATCATTTTCTGTTTATAACGATTCATTACCTGTTGTAAGTACTGCTCTGCTTTCAACTTCGGAAGATTACCAACGTCAATATAAAATATTCTTCTTTCTGGAGCTCTTGCTAATCTATAGATAACAAGAGCATCTTCGATCATTCTTAATTGATTGAAAGGTTTAATAGCTTTAAACAAATAACCAACCACAATCTGTTTTACTTGGTCAATTAATCCTGAGTGAACATATGAAATTGCATCGGGTGCAACTCTTATTGCGTTTGACTGTCCACCAATTGTTGCATGACCTTGTTGGAATGAACCAACATTCATTGCGTCGGGTGTATAAACATAATATTCTTGTACATCTTCAATTACTTCAATATCACCTTTCTTTTTCTTTTTTACTTCTCGTACTTTTTCAATATTTAAAGGATCAATTGGTATTAATTCTTTAATACCATCCTTAGCTCTGCTATTATCAATAACTATATGATGATATAATCTACCATCAACATACCATTTTTTAAATAAGTCTGCACCATTTAAATTAAAATCTAATAGATCAAGAAGAACACTAAATTCTGTTTGCATCTTCTTTTTGATTGCATCAGTATAATCTAATGAACCTAAATCAAGAGCTACAATAGGTTGATTTTCTTCTTGTATTACTGCGTCGTTAATAACATCTTCTATGGCTCCATCAACTTCATGTGAAAAACTCATTTCACGATATTTCTGAACTAACTTCTTTTCATTTTTAGCATCTGCGTCAGTATTCAAATAATGCCCAAGAATACCTCCACCATCAACTATAGTTGTAGCACCATCTAAGTTTTCTGGTGTTACAAAAGTTTTTCCTTTTTTATCTTTTTTTGATTTTATCTCAAAACCAAATAACTCAAATGCCATATAGAATACCTTTTTTAAAATTCATAATAAGAGGGGGGATGAATCATCCCCCCAAATCAATTAACCACCAAACGTAGTATTTACACCTACTGAAACAGGTCCTACTTGAACTCTACCACGAACACCAATTTCCCAATTGCTATCTCTTGCACCAGTAACATCAAAACCAGTACTCATATCAGAGTGCCAGTTATTAACTGCGAATGTTACACCATATTCTTCAACTGTGTCATTAGTATCCATACCAAGATCAATAGCTGCAATCTCTGTCGGATAGATATCTTCCATACGATATGTTCTAAGTGCTTCACCATTTCGACCCATTTGGATAACTTGTGCTTGTCCATAAACTGTTGAATGATTCAAAGAAGAAACATTAGCTGCATGGTGAGTAATGTTTGCACTCCAATCTTCAAATGCAGAACGAATAACAAATTGAGGATCATTCAAAACTGTTACAGTCCAATCAGCAAATGTTCTATCACCAGGAACTTTCAACTGCCTTCCACGAAAAGGTACATCAATATTACCAATCGTAGATGCAGGAAGTTGTGCGGCTTTACACAAGAACTCTATTTGTGGGATTCCCACTTGATGAGTAATGCTGACACGAAATAGATTCGGTCTTACACCACCTTTGAACGACTGTTTAAAGTCATGTATGTTTGTTGCCATGTTATTACTCCTTTATATTTTTATAGTATTTATACGATTAACCACCAATTTCTGTGAAATTAACATCAGTTCTGGCAGCAATAAAGTTCAATTGAATGTAATTGATAGACCTTGAAGGTTTAACATAAATGTCACCAACAAAGTTATTAGCATCAACCACTTCCCCTGTATTATTTGAACCGTCACATACTACTTTAAAATCAGTAATACCACGGCGTCCCTGTACTTCTCTCAAGAAAGGTTCAACCATATTAACAAACTGTGATCGTGTAAATTCATCATTGAACTCAAATAACATTGATTTAGCTGCATTAGATATTGCCTTCTCCAATACAATAAATAATCTTCGTACATTGATGTGGTCAAATGCAGTTGGTGCTGTTTGCATAGTCTTGTCACCCCAAAGAACTACACCAGAACCCGTTTGTGTAACAAACGGATTAACACCAATTTTATATAGTGAATCACGATCTGCTTTGGTAGGCTCCCAAGAAAGTTTAACAATATTCTTAACAGCACCTCTGGTAATACCAGCAGGTGACCACCATGCATCATGTGTATAGTCAACCTTTGCACATAGACCAGCAACATCACCACACATAGGAACATAGATGAATTTATCTTGGTAACGATCATATTGATATTTCCATGCACTATCCATAGCACCATAACTATTGCTTTGACTCATAGTAGTTTTATTACCAGTAATATCTGTAATTTGATCTGTTCCAGAATGTACTACTGAATCTTTTGCAGGTGAAACAAATGCCATACAATCTTTTCGTGCAGCTGCAAGACCAATAATATGTGCTGAAGTTGTTACTTCAGTTCCACTTGCACCAGGTGTTCCAACTAACAATGTAACATCAGATGTTTCTGCATCTCCAAACAATGTATACCCTGCTTGAAGTTCACCAGTTGTAGGTGCATCAGCTGAAACACCAAGTGTCAATTTACCACCAACAACTCCTTGAGCAGCTGTTGCACTACTAAAAGTTTTAAAAGCTGCACCAGCTTTTGCAGTTCCAGCATGTACTGCCGGTGACGCATCTGTTGATCCTGAAGTAAGTTCTACTACTCGACCCAACCAAGCATACTTTGATTCATTTCGTAAAACATCTCCGATATAATTACTAGAGCCATCTGATCGTTTTGCATCAGATGCTTTACTTACATAAGCAAATCTTTCTAAAATCTCTCCAGGTACACCTGTCCATAATCCACCTTCGTCTATTACTAAAACATGACACTCATCATTAGAACCACCCGCAGCTAAAACATCAGCAGATGTACCGGGTGCTGTATCAAAATTTGCCAACCAAACTGCGTTCAAATTTGCTGATGAACCATCAGCACCTGCTCCAGCAGTTGCAGTTGAATCAGACCATGCATTAGAATCAATACATCTTACATTAAGACTATTGCCTAGCTCGCCAGGATATTTTGCAACAAATAATGAAGTACCACTTGCAAGTGCAGCAGCTTGACTATCATAATGTGTTACATTTTTAATTGTTACTGCTGTTCCACCAACATCAACATCACCAACCTGTGCGTTTTTCGCAGCTGCACCAACAACTCTTGACACAATTAAATTATTAGAATATGCTAAAAAATTAGCTGCACACCACCAATGCTCTTGTGTAGCCGTGTTTGGTTTTCCAAACTTTTCAACAAAATCGTTTTCTGAAATTACAGACGTTCTTTCTAAGACCGGTCCCCATTGATAGGCACCTGCTACTGCACCAATGTTTGTTGACACATTGGGTACAACAGTAGTTAAGTCTTTCTCTGTTATGTTAATTCCGGGTGATACTTGAAATGCCATTTGATTTCTCCTTTACATTCTTAATATTGATATAGATTTTACTTGTTAAATGTATCAACTTTTTGCCAGACAGCACCATCAGGCATCAGTTCATACTCGTCATCCAATCCATCATCAATAATACCAAAAGGAATTGTCATATCTTCTATTGAATCCATTTTATTTTGATACAACTTTTCTCTAATATTCAAATTACTCAGTTCTTTAAAATACTGTTGATCTACTAACCAACCAAATAAAACCAATGTTGTAACCAAATCATCATTAGAACCATCTTCCGCTGCAAACGTATCTCCGTTTGTAACAAAAGTTGTTAGTTCAGAAATTATATCATAATCAACAATAATTAATTTATCTTCTTCAATTAAACTTTTTAGATTTGAACAGCCCAGTTTTTTAACTTGTTTGGTTGTTCTTACTCCTAATGAAATATCTTTTCTATGACCACTCGATATTTGTTGGCCATGTCTACCAAACCATGATGTTGTAAGTAGATTTTCATATTCTAAATCATGGTGTAAAACATCTGCTACTTGAGCTCCGATGTCGTTACTCTCTACCAAAACATAAGCATCATTATATTTCTTTCCTACATTATTTATAATATTAGGAAAGAGTAGAGGTGCAACAGTATTATTACGATATTTTGCTGCAATTTTATATGGAATTTCGGTTGAATCAAAAACTGTGAATGTAGAATAATCTAATCCTTGTCCACGAGCTGTATCAACTGTAATAGTATATGTTCGACCCATTTCTGGTTCTTCATATATATCTAAATCTTCTCTCGACCATAATGGTGAACTATAAGATAATTCTTGCAACTTCTCATATGATATTAGAGTATTAGAAGAACCAAGAAAATCTGCCTCATACTCTTGTCGAAATGCTTCTTCACCAATATCTGATATAATTTTTTCTCGCCAGTCTTGATCTCGTTCTGGAATACTAGTCCAATGAATCTTGAATGTCTTGAACTGGTTGTTTCCTTCTACAGCATCATTCCAGAACTTATAAAATAAGTTAAATCCATTTGGTGTCGATACCATTATAATCTTAGTATCTTTACCAGATGAAATCGTAGGATAAACTGATTTAATAAATGCATCGGCAATCGTTCTCTGTACGAAAGCAAACTCATCTAAGAACAATAATGAAAAACTATAACCACGAATTGCAGATGAAGATGTTGAAGATGCAATTATCTTAGAACCATTCTCTAGCTCCAAGTTTCCTTTATTCCACTCAACAATACCTTGTTGTAAAAACTTTGGTAGATGTTGATAAGCTGTCTGCAATCTACCGAGTAACTCTCTGGATGTAGATGCTTTGTTGGCCAACATACCAACTATCTTTGTCTTGTTAAATAATATATAATGTAAAATATAACCAAGACTTGTTACAGACTTACCAGATTGTCTAGCACTCTTTACAATAACGTATCTATTATCCTGTATAGTATTAATTAAATCTTCTTGATAATCATAAAGATCAAATGGTATCAAACCATGATCGACATGAACAACTTGAACATAATTTTTTAAAAAATATATAATATCATTTTGGCATTTTACATATTCTTCAACTTCATGTTTGGTAAATTGTTGTTGAACATTTGTCGGCTTTAGTAGCCTATTACCTAAATAAGAATCTTCTGATGACATATTTTATTTGTTAAATAATTTTTCGGCTATTCTAAACACTAATGCTTTTAAACCAAACACGACTAGTGTAACAACCATTAATATTGTTTGATACCAATCTGGCATTAAACCAAGATTGATCCATGCATCTTTCATTGTTTCATCAGTAAAAAAAGTACTGAGAAAAGTAACTGGTATTGGAAATAATAATGTAACAACTATTAACTCATCTTTCCACGAAAGACTAAGTGCTTCAGACTCAGCCTCAAATTGCTGTTTAAAATTTTCCGGCTTCGGCATTTTATTTTTTCTTATTTAATAAATCTTGTAGTTCTTTCGTACTTCCAATAAACAAAGAATTATTAACCGTAGACGGATCCTTCACTTCTTTTTCAATTTCTTTTTTTGACTTTTGTAATTCTAAAAGTTCTTTAGTTGTATCAGATAAAGTTCTAACCAGTTGTGCAGTTACTTCATAAGCTCGTGCTGATTCTGATTCTTTTGCAACTGCAAGTAATTCTTCAAGAGCTTCGTTACCCTTATCTATTAGAGTATGATATTGATCTCTTGAAAAATTATAATCATCAGTTAAATCATTTGTTCCATTTTTTACAGTTACTTTTTCTTTTTTATTTATCTCAACTGGTATCAAGTCACCTGTTACATCTATCACTTTATTTAATTTTTCAACAGTTGATTTCTTCATATAGTTATCCTATTTTTAAGGCCTTCGTGCATCAAAATAATTTTTAGAAAGTTCCCCTCGTTCTATTGTTTCGCCTACCTTTCTACATCTTACATAGGTTGTTTCATTTGGTGATGGGCCAGGTGTAACAAAAGTTCTTATACCACCTGAATAAGAACCATTTGCATCTGGATATGTATGAGCCGCCGTGGCACCATTTTCATATTGCCATATCTCATTACCATTAGTACCATCTTCACTTGATCCTAGTACAACTGTCCAAGCCATATTTATTACTCCGTTAATGTTGTTGTATATCCATAATCATCATCAGCATCAGATGACAATGGATCAGGTTTAATATCTGTATTACTCGCCTTTGTTGTTGATGTTAAACCATCAAATTTATTAACATCAACTTCTCTAATAACACCAACGTCTGATGTAGGTCCGTATAGAAAAGCTTGAACTGTAAATGTTAATGTATGTATTAATGCTCGTCTTGTTAAAAAATCTCCTTCATAACTATCTTCAGTAGATAACCCAGTAAAGACAATTGGTATATCTCTTTTAATACCCATTGTACTCATTTCATTCAATGTTACTTGGTACTCTGGTGTAAAGTATGGTAATATTTGTTCAAGTATCTGTGTTCCATCATCAGAGTTCTTTACCATAACACTTAACGTAAAATCAAAGTTATATGGTACAGGATTATATATTGTAGTTAATTTTGTATTATCACCAGATTTTACTTTTTTATATCGTTTAGTAGTCTGCAATTTTCTTGCTGGATCATATACAATAGAAGTAAATTCAAATGACATTCGTGGTAATGTTAGTCCAACCTTACCTTTACTGATATCAGTTGCTTCTCGCAATCTAACCAAAAACTTTTCAGAAGGTCCGTAGGCTATAGGAACTCTAAATTCTTCTTGTGTTGCACCAGCAGATGTAACTCGTCTTACAATAATATCATTAAAAACTGTTCCAAAAAGAATAACTACATTTCTTATATTTTTATTATAAAAATAAGTACCAAACATTAAGTCACCTCACCAAATGGATTTGCTTCTGAAAAATCAAGAATAGTATCTCCGTCAGTTTCAAATTCTTTATTATCTGCGAATGGTGTAGTTGGAAGTTCTTGATAATCTGCAGCTGATGCTTGTGACCAAACTGCTCCACTAATTTCTCCAGTAACATTTGTTGAAGCTGCAAAAGTTCCTGACGTATCATTAACTCGTAATGCTCTTGTTGTAGAATCCCAACTAACTACCATACCTTTACCAGTTGCGTTTGCAAGACTCGGGCCTTGATAAACAGCTTCATCTGCACTAAATGATCCTGAACCACCCGCAGTCATAACCAAATCAATTGCAGCTGATTGTTCTCTTTCTATATTATCTATATCAGTAATACCAGTTTCCAATTGTTCTTCGCTGTACTGATATAATTCACAAGTAAGATCAAAACTATAATTCTTACCAGCTTGATAAAATGGTTGTTCATGTTCAACAAATTTAATTTCAAAAAGTCCTTTACTTATTGGCAAGAAAATTAAATCTCCTTCCAATGGTTTTGCCATATCTGTTGAAAGTTCAAATCTATCTTTGTGAACTGTAAAGATAACTTCATCACGAACATCCAAACCAAACTTACTAACCAAATCACCCTCACCAGTAAATCCTTCAGTGCCTTTCATATACATTTCAATTTCATATGCAGTAGAAAATTTATTTAAAACATCTTCTCCAAGCAGTACATCTTCTTTAACCAATTCTCTTGGAATATAAAATACATCCATCCCATGTATTTGTATTACTTCACTAGTTAAAGAGTTTATTAACTCTTGTTGTGCATGAGATGTTACGTTTTGAAAGTATAAGTTAGTTGCCATTAGCCAATCATCCCATCAGGTGGAAGTTCCCATTTAAGATTCATTTCTTCTTCAATCTTTCTAATTTCCTCTACAGCTTCATCATAGATTGCCCTACCATTAAGTGTAACACCACCCGGAAGTTGTACTCCTTCAAACTTCTTTAAGTTCTCTCCCCATTGTCTTTTAATTAATGCTGTAGTATATTTTTTAAGAAACATATCATTATATACTTCAGTATATTGTGCAGGATCTAACATACGATAACATTCTATAATAAGAATATCACCAACAGTAAATTTATCTGACCAATTTGTTTCTAAATATAAATTATTCTGTTTACGATTAAAAAGGAGAGAAGCATTAACAGTAAATAAATGATCTATCATTGAAAAATTCTGTAATGACATCTGCCAGTTTAACATTGATGAACCTGTAAACGTATTCAAGTCTTGAATACGCAATTGAAATTCTTCATTAAAAAATCCAGTTTGAAATGCATTAAAGTTTGGAATAGGCAATACTCTAATTACACCAACAACAGGACCTCCTACTGGACTGGCTGGATCATCCATAGCGATATATTCATTATCAATATCATCTTGTGTTAATGTGTGTTTAAGAAAAACTTTTTCTACACCATCAAAATGATACTCAGCAAAATATTCTAAAGCATCGTCTAACCGATCAGACATTTGTTCATCATCCACATTGATTTCAATAACTGGATGTCCTAAACGTCTTAAACAATAATCTTGTAGTGTTGTTCTTGATGTAATTGCCATAGTTTTATCCTAACGCGATTGCCATTGTGACAGCTTTTGAAGTTGCTGTTGCTTCTGTTACTCCCGGTGTTATCGTTGTGAAACTAAGAGTACCAGATCCGTTTGTTTTTAATACTTGTCCATTTGTTCCATCTGAAACATTTAATTCTGTTACGCCAACTGCATTGGTAGCAATTTCAGAAGAACCAACTGCATTAGCTGATATCTCATTTGCACCAACTGCGTTTGCAGCTATTTGAATATTTGCAACTGTGCCAGTAACATCACCACCAACAGATGTCGCACCAACATTTGTACTATCAGTAGCAAATGAAAGAGTACCAGAACCATTAGTTGTTAAGTATTGGCCTGCACTTCCATCACTAACATTTAGTTCAGTAATACCAATCGTATTTGCACCAACCGTTGCATCTGTTTTAGATGTCCACGAAAGAGTACCAGAACCATTGGTTGTTAGTACTTGTAAATTTGAACCATCAGCAACATTTAATTCTGCAATACCAACTGAGTTTGCAGCTATCTGTGCATTACCAACTGTTCCAGTAAGATCACCACCAACTGTATCACTAACGTGACTAGAAACAACAACAATAGAATTATCAGATTTCCTGGTGTATATCTTTCTATCTACAACATTCATGCAGATTTCACCAACAGCTAAATCACTTGTCGTTGGTACTGATGATGCTGTTTCACTTTTCTTCGGTTTGAGGACTATCGCCATCTAATGATTCCTGTTTAGTTTTTTCTAACTGTTCTTTTAATTGTGTTATTGTTGCTTCCAACTGAACATTCTGTGCTATTGCTTCATTCAGTCTTGTTTGTAAAATATTAATGATACTTTGTGCATACTTTATTTTCTCATCAAACTCATCTTGTTCCATAAAACCTCCATTGTTAAATTAAGCCCATGCTAATGATGTTGCGTGTACTCTTGTTTCCTTTGATCCCGATGCCTGATTTGCCCATTCAATTTTATAACGTATATCAGTTCCAGAGGCACTATTTGAAAATGCTACATTGTTTGCAGACACAATCTTTTTAGTTCCACTTCCCCAAGAACCTTTATCTACTAGTGTTGCTTGATCCCAACCAGTTCCACCATTACGAGATACATAAGCTTTTAAATCTGTATTCAATGTTGCTGTGCCTGCATAATTTTCTATCAACATACAAATGTCACCTGTCGTTGGTGCAGACAATGCTGTGTTTGCAGTTGATATTGCAGTACCTGCAGCATTATTCGCAGAAGTATCTGTAGGTGGAGTAAATGTTGTAGTGCCAGAATATCTTGCAATACCTTTACTAATACGAATTTGATCTAGGTGCATATTTTGTATATACTCACTCGGACTAGGTGGATTATAATACCCAATCGTAATATCTTGTTGATTTCCTGATGTGTTAGTACTAACAGCAGAACTAATATGATTTACTCCGTTTACAAAAAGTCGCATATTACTTCCTTCTCTTTGCATAGCGACATGATTCCATTGATTCAAAGTATATTTTTCACCAGTTGTTGAATAATATACGTCACTACCAAAAGCGATAGTTACTGCATCTGATTCATCACTCGTTCCTCTTATAAACCATTGTCCACCATTATTATTATGATGATTAGGCCAATGAGATATAATACGATCACCTGTATTGAGTTGGGTGGGGAACATATAAAATTCAATAGTCCAATCAGCATCAAACTGTAACGCAGCATTCCATGCAATTTTTAAACCACTAGAACCATTTAAGTAAATACTACTTGTCCCAAATTTAGCTTGTGCAGTTGAATGAACTGGTGAACCTTGTGTTGCAACAGTAAATCCATTACTTGATAAATCAGTAAATGTAGATGAATTATTGGTTTGCGAATTACTTTGGATTAGTAAAGAAGTCTGTGCATCTGATGTAAAGTAACCTGAAATTAAGTATACAGTAGCTAAATATCCATCAGTTGCAGTTGAACCTACTTGTGAAGCAGTTGAAAGTGTCACTCCTGTTCCATCTTTGTATTCATCAATCACTTGGTCAATCAAATTAAACTTTGCAAGATTGTTTGCTGACTGTGTTTTGAATGCGAGTATAGCTATATTGTTTTCCATTGCTGATGTATCAGTTGAAACACCAGTTAAGTTTGCACCATTTACTGCTGGCAGTTTACCAGAACCATCTAACTGTACTACATTGTTTGCACTAGTTCCAGCAGTCAATGTTGCCGCTGTTCCCAATCCAGTAATTTTTGATACAGCAATTGCCGCATTACTTGCGACTTTAGCATTTGTTATTGCATCAGCTGCGATGTCTGCAGCCGCAACAGCATTAGCAGCTATCTTAGCTGTAGTAACAGCATCGTCTTGTATTGCATCTGTTTCTACTCTTTGTAATGCCATTCTATTTCTCCTTTATTTCCATGCTAAACTCGTTCCATGTATTCTTGTTATTTTTCCTGATATATCAGTTGTTGTAGTACCCTTGCCAGGGACAGTATCTGGATTATTGCCAGTGGTTGAATCACCTGCTCCACCACCACCTGATCCACCATCTTTTGCTGGTTTTGTATTAAGACCACCAGTTCCTCCTGCACCACCACCGCCACCTAGAGAAGTGATTGTACTAAAGACAGAGTTATCACCAACAATCGGAATGGCTGGGTGGGTAATGTGTAATGCACCAGCACCAACTGTTATTCCTGTAACTGCACTAGCAACTGTTAATGTTCCTGTTAGATATCCACCTGCTCCACCTCCACCTCCTTGTGGGCCCCATCCAGCACCACCACCGGCAATTACTAAATATTCGTATGAAGCAGATTGTGAAGGTGTGAATGTTCCACCAGTTGTAACTGTTGTCCATTTATACCAAGTGTGAGAACCGTCTGTACCAGTTGTATTCCAATTTCCTGTTGAACCAGATGTTTCAGAAGTAAGAGCTCTAATAATAACAATTCCAGAACCACCATGTCCACCAGCTGCTCTTCCAGAACCACCTCCACCACCTCCTGTATTTGCAGTTCCAACAGTTCCGGTACCAGTTTGACCAGCACCTGCTCCACCTCCACCGTTTCCTCCAACAGAAGCTGGGCCTGAGTAAGCACCTCCACCTCCACCACCACCACGAAAGGTAGCTGTTCCATCTATACTTGATGTTCTTCCAACTCCACCATTTCCAAAATTTGAAC
>Ga0315327_10001582_pt1 | contig 11877 bp, 10 predicted proteins | sample M110032315metaG_FD_203460 | JGI IMG/M metagenome (GOLD analysis project Ga0315327, IMG submission 203460) | Ammonia-oxidizing marine archaeal communities from Monterey Bay, California, United States - M1 100m 32315 | ecosystem: Environmental > Aquatic > Marine > Coastal | place: USA: California... | reverse complement strand
TAGAACTTTCAGATTCGGTGTGAAAAATTGTGCTTCTGCTTCCCAGTTATGCACTACAGATAGTGGGCAGATCACTAGGTTTGGTAAATGTGAATGTCTGGATTGTATATGGGCGAGCGTTGTAGGGGTTTTCCCTAATCCCATGTCATCTGCAAGGCAACCACCGAGTCCTAATCGACCTAAGAACTGTAGCCAACTGAGTGCTCGTCTTTGATATGGACGAAGTTCACCTTGGAAGTCACTTGATTCAGTTTCTTCTATCAACCTGTCGTCTGGTAGACCTTCCATGAGTTTCGTTAACCAATCATCTGGAGAAAGAAGGTCGGGAGCGAATGGTATTGATTCAAGTTCTGTTTGTTCCCTATCAATCTCGGCAGTGATTCTTAAAAGGTCTGTTGGTGACAGGTGACTTTCATCTTGTTTTCTTCTATCTAGTTCTTGTAATGCTGTGAGTGCTTGACTGTTATCTATATTTATCCATTCACCTTTAATCTGAATGAGATTACTTTTGGAATTTGCGAGAACTTGGAGATCCTCTTCAGATAAAGTTTCGTCTCCTAAAGCCACGGACCAGTCAACATCTACCATGGCTGTCCCTAAATTCGCAGAAATTCCACCTGTTTCAGTTGCTGTCGCTTTTGCTGCGAGTCTTACTTTTTTTTGAATTAACCCTTTAGGAACGAGAACTGGAACACCGATTATTTCGCAAATCTGTAGCCCGTCTAGGAGTAGGAGGGAGACTTCATCTATGGAGAGTTGAATTTTTCCTTCAAAGGATTGACTATTCAATTGATCTAAACCTGGGACACTGACCGATATGGTTTCTGCAGTTTCTTTAAGGAACTTAGTTATTGCTTTATGATTTCGTGGTGAAAAAATATCTGATTTTTTCTTAGATACTGATAGAAATTCGCTCCATCGCATTATCTCTGAGGGAGTTTCTTTTGCGAAAATCTCGAATGTGAGATCCCAGTATTCATCAGTGGCTCGGGGTTCTAACCTTGCTTGACATGCAAGGTTTAAACCAGTCTCGTTCTTACATCGGGTGTTTCTAAGTTGTGAACTAAGTTCCAATAAAGAATTATCATCTTGTATTGTTTCGGTTACGAAATACCCAAACGGGTCTACGAGCGCCACACATGTGCTCCTCAAAGAACGTGTTGAAGTATTTCGGGTTCGGGGAAGTTGAGGTTTCCAGTTCGCATGCTGGAGTGATCGACGGCAAGACGCATCTGTGAGTTCTTCATAAAGTTCACGTACGTCATCCAACTCTTTGATTCCAAGCACGTTAGGGGTACTTGAATAAAGAGTTTTGACTTGGCTATCAATTTCTTCATTTTGCATAACAGCCCAAGTAGCTCTCCATCGCAATCCATCATGTTGCAATGAAGGGGCCACGTAACCATTCGTTATTGCATCTGTGGTTGCGGTAACTACTTGATGTAGCCATTGAAGTGACGGAGACCAACGTGTTGTTGGTCGCTTTTTTGTGAAGAGCCGAACAATTTCTTCGGGGCGGGCATGAAGTCCTGTCACCGATGTAATACCTATAGAGGGTATTTCAATGTCAATGATTTCAAATTCCGCTTCCTGTGTCGCCCATTTATTTCCTAGGAAAGCTGATGCAATTCTTCTTGTATCATTTCCGTGGAGTGGGTTATCTGATGCCCAACCCCAGAAAAATATTCCAGAGGATATTCTTGTCGCGTGAAGGGATGATGCTGATTCGTTCCAGTTGATTTTTGCTCACCCTTTATCTAACTCAAACGCATCATGGAGAACCAAAGTTGCTTTTTCAACATCTGATTTAGCGACTACGCAGGAAACGCGAATCGCTGAAGTAGAAATCATTCCAATATTTATGCGTTCATTTGAGAGTGTTTCAAAAATAGTAGCTGCCACACCTGGGTTGCTTGCCATTCCTGCGCCAACCACGGAAACTCGGCCGATAGTGTCGTCTGTACTTACACCGGCAGCTCCTATTTCTTGAGCTGCGTTTGTCACTATTTCTGTTCCTATCGCTAGTTGTTCAGTAGGGAGAGTAAAGGAAATATCTGTTACTCCATCATCAGATGTGTTCTGAACAATCATGTCTACATTCACGTTTTGGTCTGCTAGTGGTCTAAAAATAGCAGCAGCGACTCCTGGATTATCAGGTACCCCAGATATCGTCACCTTTGCTTGTGATGTATCTGGCACCACTGCTGAAATTATTGGTTTTTCCATTGTATTTTCCTCCTTATCTACCCAGGTTCCTGGTTCCCAAGTAAATGCTGATCGAACATGTAGACGAACACCATATGAACGAGCCACTTCAACGGATCTCATTGCTGGTTTAGGACATCCAACAGCAGTCATTTCCAATAACTCATCGAAACTGATTGAAGCTAATTTTCTAGCTTGGTCACACACTCGTGGATCTGTTGTAAAAACTCCTGAAACGTCAGTGTAAAGTTCACACGCGTCGGCGTTTAACCCATGGGCCAAAGCCACGGCAGTTGTATCAGAACCTCCACGCCCTAAAAATGTCACATTGTTATCTGTTGAAACTCCTTGTGATCCAGCAACAACAGCTACTCTTCCAGCATCAATTGTCTCCTGAACACGTTGTGGATTGATTGTCAGAATTTTAGCATTTTGATGGTTTGTATCCGTAAGAAAGCCTGCTTGGCTTCCAGTAAATGAATCGGCTTGCACATCCATATCGTGAAGAGCCATGCACATTAATGCAATCGCTTTACGTTCTCCAGCTGTTATTAGCATGTCCATTTCTCTTGCTGGTCGTGTTTCAGAGACTTCTTCAGCGAGGCGTAAAAGTTGATCTGTCTCTTTACCCATAGCACTGACAACGAGCACAACATCGTTCCCATGATCCCGAGTTCTTTTCACGTGATCAGCGACCTCGCGGATACGGTCTGGGTCCGCGACTGATGTTCCACCGAATTTTTGAATTATAAGACTCACAGGTCTAAACGCTACTCGGATTGACGGCATTTAGCGTGACATTTTCCCTTACAAATTCTCCTGAGATGATCTTTTTATTCTGGCTATCCCATAGGCGTATTTTGGAGCGCGCCTAGTTTTTCCTATTGTGAAGCGTTCACAATGAATGACCGACCATTTCGCTTCCCACAATGCACCGGTTATATCATTTTTTGCAGATCCGTTATTTCCATCAGGAGTTGTTGTCCGGTCACAAAAGTAAAGCAGAGTTTCTTTATCGGCATACCGTTGGAGTTCTAGCAGATAGTCGTTTATGTTTTCTGAAAGTGCGAGATTTCCAATTGAAAGTATCGCATCGAAAGGTTTCTCTGCCGAAACTTTGGGCCATTCTTGAATGGATGTAACCGATGATGGTAATGAGGTTCGTAGATTCTCCTTTGGTATGAGAAGAAGACAATGTCCTTGGAGGTTAGAAGTGAGTTGAGCTAGGCGTTGCTCATACTGTTTTTTGCCAATATGCACATTTTGACAGTATCTCGTTCAGATGTAAGAAGAAAGTATCTATTGTCCACCGAGTGGACATTTAGTAGTTAATTTCTCCAATTTCTATTTTCGGATCTTGGATTTGATCGATCAGCCCACCATCGACCACTGAAACGCCACCGCGAAGAGAACTCATCTTTTTTTTCATTGGGCCATAATTCATGAAATGCTTTAAGGATTACTTCTCGTTCATCTGGTGTTGGATCTGGAGTAATAACGAAAAGTTCTGGTTCAGAGTTCATAAGGGTTATAGGGGGATGACGCCGTGTTTACGTTGTGGGAGTTCTTCACGTTTGGTTCTTAGAGCGGAGAAGCCTGCAATGATTTTCTTACGCGTTTCAGCAGGGTCGATAACATCGTCTATGTAGCCGCGTTCTGCCGCTATGTACGGATTAGCGAATCTTTCTGTGTAATCATCAACAAGTTCTGTTTTCTTTGCTTCTGGGTCTGCTGCTGATTGGAGTTCTCGGCGGTGCAGTATTTCCACTGCTCCTTGTGGCCCCATTACTGCTAGTTCAGCTGTTGGCCAAGCAAAAGACAGGTCAGAACCAACAGATTTTGAATCCATGACAACATAGGCACCGCCATAAGCTTTTCTTGTAATGACTTGGATTCGAGGAACTGTCGCTTCGCAATAGGCGTACAGCAATTTTGCTCCGTGACGAATTATTCCACCATATTCTTGGTCAACACCTGGGAGAAATCCTGGTACATCTACAAGGGTGAGCAGAGGGATATTAAATGCGTCGCATGTGCGTACGAAACGGGCGGCTTTAGATGAAGATTCGATGTCGAGAACCCCGGCGAGAACGAGTGGTTGATTTCCCACGATCCCAACAACATGCCCATCTAAGTGTCCGAATCCACAAACAATACTTTGCGCCCAAGAAGGGAAGTACTCCATGAATTCTCCATCGTCGAGCAAAGAAGAGATAATTTCTCGCATGTCGTATGGGAGATTGGGAGTTTCAGGCATAATGTCAGCGAGTTCGGGGCATAGCCGATTTGGATCATCTGTTGTTTCAATCCCAGGGGGTTCTTCCATGTTATTTGAAGGTAGGAATGTGAGAAGAGTTTTTACCGCATCAAGGACTTCTTCTTCACTCTCACTTACAAATGTTGCGACACCGGATTTACTTGCATGGCTGGAGGCCCCACCGAGTTCTTCTAACGTGACTTCCTCTCCTGTCACGGTTTTTACAACATCGGGTCCAGTGATAAACATGTGTGATTTTTCCCGAACCATAAAAATGAAATCTGTCATTGCTGGGCTGTAAACAGCACCTCCGGCACAGGGACCGAGTATGACGCTGATTTGTGGAATAACGCCAGATGATTGCACATTTCTATGAAAGATTCCTCCATAGCTATCTAGGCTGACGACACCTTCCTGTATTCGAGCTCCCGCTCCGTCGTTAAGGCCAATCATTGGTGCGCCAGTGGAAAGAGCAAGGTCCATAACTTTATGGATTTTCTCGGCAAAGACTTCCCCTAATGCTCCACCCATTACCGTAAAGTCTTGACTGAAAACAAATACCTTTCTGCCGTCGATGGTTCCCCATCCGGTGATAACGCCATCTGTGTAGGGTCGTGTCTCTAACCCGGCTTCATGTGCTCTATGTCTAGCTAACATGTCAAGCTCATGGAATGAACCTGAATCTAGTAGGTAGTTGATTCGTTCACGGGCAAGGAGTTTGCCTTTCTCATGCTGTCGTTCAATAGCTCTTTCAGGTCCAGCTTGGAGAGCTTCGGACTTTCTTCTTTCAAGTTCTTCAATTCTGTCTTGCATGGAATAATCAGTCATTCAGGTGTAAGGGTAATGCGAGGTTGCCGTCAATCCGATGACTCAACCCATAGTTATTGTATAAATCATTTATTTAGGCCTGAAACTATCAAAAAATAAGGAATTTATTACGAAAATGGAAGGGAAAAAAGAGTTTGCGGTAGTGTTTCATATGCTGGGATCTAAAATTACATCGGAAATGTTGCACAGTCCTGAACATGTTGCTGACCCTTATCCTCTCTGGGAACGTATGCGCCATGATGCCCCTGTTTTCTTTGATGAGGTTACAAATACATGGATTTTAACTAGATACGTAGATTGCGTTGAAGCGTTCGCAAACTATGAAGATTTCTCTAATCGTTTATACAGGGACACGTTAGGGGTGGTATTTGGGCCAACGATGCTTGATAAAGACGGGCATGAACACGTTGTTCATAGGCGAATTGTTGCGCCTGAGTTTGTCGGGAAGCGTTTTGCACCCTACTGCGAAGCTATTGAGCGGAACTCTCTGGCGTTAATAGAAAAATTCCCTTTAGAAGGTGTTGTGGACCTTGTTGATGCCTTCACAACCCGTCTACCGGTGAATGTGATTGTTGACATGTTAGGTATGGATCAAAGAGACCATGATCGTTTTCACACTTGGTATACGACCATGATGGCTGGTTTAGCTAGATTTAATTCAGAGAAGCAGGGACTTGGTATTGAAGCACACGAACAACTTGCAGATTATGTGGCTCCAATCATTGAAAATCGGCAATCCTGCCCTATGGATGATTTGATTTCTAAAATTGTTCATGCTGAAGCAGCCGGTCAGCGTTTAACGGTAACTGAAATTCAGGCTTTCATCTCTCTTCTTCTGGTCGCTGGAGGTGAAACAACTGATAAGGGCATAGCGAACATGTGGACACAACTTCTGCTAAATCAGGATCAGTTATCATTAGTTTTTGATGACCACAGTCTGTTTGATGCTGCTTTTTCTGAAATGATGCGGCATTCACCTCCGGTTCTTGGACAGTTACGCTATTCCGTGAATGAAGTCACGTTCAGTGATGTGACGATACCTCCTGACCAAACTGTGTATATTCAGTTGGCTTCAGCTAATAATGACGAAAATATCTTCCAGGATCCCCGTGAATTCAAAATAGATAGAAGCGATCTTCATATGAATAAGGAACGGAAAGGTGGCCACCATGGTGATGAGGGGAAATATGGTCACCTTGGTTTCGGCTTGGGCAAGCATTTCTGCCTTGGGTATGAAATGGCGCGCCTGGAAGCTGTCATCGGTTCCGCGTTATTGTGTGAGAAGATGCGAAACCCTCGGCTTGCATCTGACGCTGATACGACTTTTATTACTAAGAATGCGACACGTTCACCGTTAAAAGTTCTCATTGAGTATGACCGAACATAAACTATGGCTTAAGACTTTTGAAAGGTTTTGTTTGTGGAAATAGGGATTATCGGAGCAGGGGTTACGGGTTTAGCTACTGCCTTAGAGTTGTCCAAAATTGGACACCGTGTGACAATAATTGAGCGTGATGAAACACCAATGCCTACTACGTGTGAAGAAGCTTTTTTTTGGGATCGTAGTGGAGCACCGCAAGTTCGCCATTCTCACGCGCTTCTAGGAAGGCTTCATAATCTACTCAGAGATAACCATCCTGAAGTACTTTCTATGCTTCTTGATGTTGGTGCGACAGAGATTTGTTTAACCGATCATATGCCTGACACACTTGATGATAGAAACCTCATTGAAGATGATAAAGATCTTCGCATGCTTGCTGCTAGAAGAACAACGTTTGAGTGGGTTCTTAGAAATGTAGTTATGGAAAATCCGGATGTTGAAATACAAACTGGGAAAGGCGTTTCTGGGCTACGACTTGAAGAAAGTTCAATTCCTAAAATCACTGGCGTGTACTTTGAAGATGGATCTGATCAGGGGTTTGATTCCGTTATAGCGGCGAATGGGCGGAGGTCAACTGCACCGAATTGGTTAACTGAAGCTGGGATTTCACTTCCTGATGAAGAAGTTGAAGATACAGGAATTATTTATTATTCACGGTTTTATAAACTTCCTGAAGGGATTGACTTACCGGTAGGAGACCGTCTGGTAGCAGGTGACCTTGGTTATTTGAAATACGGGGTTTTTTGGGGAGATAACAACACTTTTTCTATTACATTTGCGACTTCTGATAGAGATAAAACTTTTTGGGGAATTCGAGATCCTGAAATATTTGAAAAAGTGGTTCGTTTAATTCCCGCAGCGGAAGAATGGTTAAATTTCGAGGCAGAAGCTCTCACAGGAGTTCATTCTATAGCGGGGTTATTAAATAGGAAAAGAACACTTAGGGATAATGATGAAATGGTCGTTGATGGTTTCCATATGATCGGCGATGCTTTGATCTGTACAAATCCTTTGTATGGACGAGGATGTTCCACTGGTTTCTGGCAAGCACATCTTCTGGGACAATCCATTGATGCCAACATTGGTGATTCAGTGGCTCAAGGCGAACAATTTTCCTTGCAGGTAGAGAAAAACATTCTGCCTTGGTACAACGCTTCTGTTGAATCAGATAGGAGTAGCCGTTCAGCTGCTAACTCAGATCCGGATGAAATTAGTGTAATGAAAAGATCAATTTTGAAAGAGGGTCTGATTCCAGCAACGCAAACTTCTACCGCGGTTTGGAGAGCATTCATGAAAATGATGAATCTTTTAGCAGATCCTTCTATCCTGTCAGAACCAGAGGTCAGTGCTGAGATTATGCGTGTCTGGGCTGAAAGGGATCAAAGAAAACCGGAACCACCGTTAGGTCCTTCCCGAGAGGAAATGATTGAACTCTTGGGACTTGTATCAAATGGTTGACTCTTCCAGAACTTTTTTAATAATCGGATGCTGGTTGTCTTCAATACTTACAGTGTTATTTTTAGCAGCTGGTTGTTCAACAACATCTGATTTAAATCAGAGTATTGAAACTCCGGATAGCGACGTTTCGGCTTCAAGTCAGTTAATTGACCCAGAGGTCTCGTCGATACCGGTTACGGAAATTGCTTGGACATCGTGTTATCAGGTTTATGAATGTGGAGATCTTGAAGTTCCTCTTGACTATGCAAATCGGAGTGGGGATTCTATCAGTATTGGATTAGTCCGTATTAGTGCATCTGTTAGTCCTTCTCTTGGCCCATTACTCATCAATTTTGGGGGACCTGGAGCTTCTGGCACTGAATTAGTTTACTTATATGGATCTCTGTGGGAATACGCTTTTCCTGAGTTTGATGTAATCGGATTTGACCCACGTGGAGTCGGTCAGAGCACTCAAGTGAACTGCCCTAATGACCTAGATGATGATATGGACTGGATATTAGAAGATGGAGAAGATGTAGGGGATTTATTCACTGAGGCGCGATTACACGTTAAAGAGTGTCTTGATATGAGTGGTAATCTGGCTTTACATGTAGGGACGAATAACGTCGCTCGTGACATGGACCAAATACGTTTAGCTTTAGGTGAGGAGCAAATCACGTATCTTGGCTATTCCTATGGAACAAGAATAGGAGCTGTTTACGCTGCTCTTTTCCCAGATCATGTCCGGGCAATGATTCTTGATGGCGCTGTTGCTCCTAGTGATCAAATAAGTGCGTTCAGTCCAGTTCAGGGATTAGGGTTTGAAACCGCTTGGAACCGATTCGCTAAGAATTGTGATGAGGACACGAATTGCGCGCTTAACGAATTTGGAGGAGCGGAAAGTGCTTTTTCTATCGCAGATGAGTTACTTACTGTTTCGAATCTAAAAGCTTTGGATGGGCGTGAACTTACACGTGGTGAATTTCATTTTGGGACAGCATCGGCTCTCTACTCTCCCTATAGTTGGCCTGATTTAGTTGACGGTTTGTATACCATTATCAGTGACGCTGATGGATCAATCCATCAAGTTTTAGCAGATCAATTATCTGGTCGACGGGAGGATGGAACCTACGATAATTCTCAATCTGTCCTTTTTCTCGTCAATTGTGCTGATGATCCTCTACGCCCTTCAGATGAGGAAATCGCTTCAGCTATAGATGCTGTAGCTGATCAACTCCCACATTTCGGGCCAAGTTTTCGAGGAGATACTGGATGCGCCGGATTAGATGAAGCACTAGATCCATTACACATTGGTCAGGCTGATTTGGATGTCCCTGCACTTGTAATTTCAATGGAAGGGGATCCCGCTACGCCTCTAGAATGGGGACCGGACCTTGTGGAATCTATGGGTAGCGCGGTATTGATTACTTCCGATGGCGATGGCCATGGAGCTTTTCTTACGAATAGTGAATGCGTAACAGACGTCGTATTTGACTACTTACTTGAATTAACAGTGCCGGAGAATGGGTGGAGTTGCGAGGAACCTTGACTAATTTTTAACGAATAGTTTTGAAAAAAGTTCGTAAGTCATTTATGAAAAGTGCAGGTTGTTCAAATGCTCCGAAATGACCGCCCTTTGGCATTGTTGTCCAATGAGTAATGTTGTAGCTCTGTTCACACCAGCGACGTGGCGATCGAATGATCTCCTTTGGAAATGATGCAACGCCGGTGGGGATTTCAACTTTATCTCCTCCTCCAAAACTGCCGAAACTCTCCCAGTAAAGGCGGGCTGACGAGGCCCCTGATGCTGTAAGCCAGTACAACATAACATTATCAAGCAATTCATCTCGGGTGAGGGTGTTCTCTGGGTGACCATCGCAATCCATCCAACTCCAAAATTTTTCGATTATCCACGCCATCTGACCGACTGGTGAGTCTACGAGACCATAACCTAGTGTTTGGGGTCTGGTACTTTGCTGTTTTGAATATCCGGAGTCCCATTCCTGATAATAGGTGAGACCTTCTAACGCTGATTTTTCTTCATCAGTAGGATCTTGTAGGGATTCAGGTGTTGGACGACCGATGGGCATGTTGATATGGATTGCATCACAGTGCCCAACATTCCGGCCAATCTGGGTAGTAACAGCTGCCCCCCAATCACCTCCCTGTGCTCCATAGTTTTCATATCCAAGTCGAACCATTAACTGATCCCATGTCTCAGCAATTTTTTCCACTCCCCAACCTGAAACAGAAGGCTTTCCTGAAAACCCATATCCAGGAAGAGAAGGGCAGATGACATGAAATGCATCTTCAGCTTTACCACCATGTTTCGTTGGGTCTACGAGAGGTTGTATAACTTTATGGAATTCAATAATTGATCCGGGCCAGCCATGCGTAATGATCAGAGGGTAGGCATCTGGATGAGGTGACTTCTGGTGGATGAAATGGATATCTAGATCATTTATGTTCGTCTGGTAATGGTCAAAGGTATTGAGATGCTGTTCACTTTTTCTCCAGTCATATTGGTTCGCCCAATAATCGGCGATTTCTCTTACATATGTAAGAGGAATGCCTTGGCTCCAGTCATTTACACATTCTTCTTCGGCCCATCGTGTGTTGTTAATTCTGTCCCGTAAATCAGTAATTTGTTCTTCGGAAATATTGATTGTGAATGGTGTTATTTCAGACATTTCTTTCTTTCTTTAGAGGTTATTTAGGTGCTATCGGGTCGTAATCCCAGAGTTGTGTTTCTTCAGGGTCTCCATATAAAAGGTGGGCAGGGCTGTGTTTCTCAATGTTTCCGGTTAATCCTTGATACATACCAAAACCACATAATTGACGTAATTCAGGACTAAAGGTTTCAACGATCTCTGGGGGTATTCCAAGGTGCTGATTTTCCTGTTGGCGGATAAAGCCCGCACAATAATTCATTGCTACACCTATACGGGTTTGGTCTGTTGTCGTATTAGCTCCTCCACCATGCCAAGTGCTGCCATGCCATATCAGGACTGAACCTTTCGGCATTTCCGCTGGAATAGTCTCTACATCGCTTTGATCTCCGAAATAATCAGGATTTTGCCAAAGGTGGCTACCCGGAGCGACACGGGTAGCACCATTTTCTTCTGTGAAGTCGGTTAGGGCCCACATGGAATTACATACCGTAGCAACATGGGGTTTAGCTATTGGCTGTACTTGGTCATCGGCGTGTAGTACCTGAGCTGTTTCACCTGGAGCTAGCGAAATTGAGGCTAACGAGGAGACGAGGCATTGTTCTCCGATCACTCCTTCTATCAGTTCAAGCACTTGGGTTTGCACTGGGATGTGTTGCCAGATTTCTCCGTGCGCGAGCAGGTTATATGTCCTTGTAGTTCTATTCCCTTCGAATCTGTTGTTATCAGGTGAACGTTCGAGCTTTGATTCCAGACGTTCTACTTCTTCAACTAATTCATCTATGAAATCAATTTCAATAAGGTTCTCAACGATTGTGTAGCCGTTTTCTTTAAGTTTTTCGTGGTGGCGTGTGAGATCCATTTAGTTAATCTGCCCTACTGCGGTTGTTGGGACAAATTTTATAACTAATCTTTCGTCTTCAATCATGGCTTGATTGAATTCATCCCAATTTGGATGGTCTTTCTTCTGGATAGCGGTGAAAACATGTGCTAACTCTTCGCAAATCTTATCGTCTGGTACTTTCGCTGTTTCCGTAATCTCTGCACTGCCGTCAAAAGAAACATATGACCATGTATCCGGAGAGGTGATGTGTAATACA
>Ga0315327_10001580_pt1 | contig 11890 bp, 6 predicted proteins | sample M110032315metaG_FD_203460 | JGI IMG/M metagenome (GOLD analysis project Ga0315327, IMG submission 203460) | Ammonia-oxidizing marine archaeal communities from Monterey Bay, California, United States - M1 100m 32315 | ecosystem: Environmental > Aquatic > Marine > Coastal | place: USA: California... | reverse complement strand
TCTATTAACACATCAACTTTTACATTTTTCTTTATGCTTACTAGCGTTGATTCTGGCTCTGTTCTATAAATTTTAACCTCCCATCCATAGAAGTTATTTCTATCCGAAGCTGAAAAACTATCAAGGGTTTCTTTAAAATCTAAATCAAAAACCCACACAAATGGTACATCTGCCCTTCCGGTAATTTGCTGATCATGGGCGTCAATATAATCTGAGGCACTATTGTTTATAAGTGGTCTAAATTTAACCACGATATTACTTATGGAGGCGTCTAGCAAATCACCATTATTTTTATCTTGGGTATATAAACTATTAATTTTAAGGTGAAGCTCTGCTCCCACACAGTACTTGTTTACAATTGTATATTTTTTTGCAAACATGTCGGCGGAATAATTATCACCAGTTGGATTTCCACTTCCGTCTACAGTAGGGCCCCTTAGTTTTTCACCAATTTTTCTAGCTTTACTTAGGGGAAAACCTTTGGAGCTTTTAAGTACCAGATCATCAAAATATAGAGTCGCACTATCTGGAATCTCTACACCAATCCAGCTTTCCTCAGCACCACTGGGAACAGTAAAAGTATGAGACATGAGGTTTCCAGACTCATCTTTAGAAGACATGGATTCGGGGGAAACAAAGTCAGCTGAAGTAATATAAGGTGAGGTATCCGAATCCCGCCACGCAACAAATCTAAAACGAGCATTAGCTCGAGACGTGTCTGTGCTTCTATAACTTTTACATGAGATGGTATAGCTATCCCCACCCCTAAGCGGAATTTTTTGTGCAAAAAACCTTTCTGAAGCATTGACGGTAGTATATATTAGTGGGGTGTGGTCAACAAGGCTTAGAATGTACGCCCCTCGATGGGACGAAAATGGCGTACCATCAAGATCACCATACTCGCCGGGGACCCATGTGCTTTCATCTACCCCGGAGCGATTTTTTTCGCACGTGTCATTCTCTATATTGCGGGTCAAGTACAGGGGATAGGGCTTATTGCTCCCCCACCGAACTAACCAAATTTCCTTACCGCCAGTTGTCTCTATAAATTCTCTGTCCGGGACGCGTGTTGCTTTTAGCATTTTTGTTGCATTAGTAAACTCTTCTTGTATTACTAATTCTCCATTATTCTCGATTGCGATATTCCCTATAAACTGGTTACCATTTGGAGTAAAGTAAGACTGACCATTAGTCCCTTCACCGGGTCCATATTGCCTATTCATCCATGTAGCTCCGCCACCCCAATATCCGACCAAGCGAGCCGTGGAGGGAAGGAAGGTGGCACCGTCGGGATATTTGCAGTAGTCGCGCTGGATACTGACATTATTAATGTATCCTCCAAAGGGGGCTTCATGTAACACGGAGGTTTGACCAATTGAAAGCATGGTAGGCAAAGTCGTTGCGACTTTCTCTCCTGAAGGAGAGCCGCCGGCCTCGGCTACATTTTTTTGAACTCCGCCAATATAAAGTCGTTTCGTTCCTGACTGATTTACCACCGCGATGTGCGTCCACTCATTTGCAGGCACGGCATTATTTGACGTGGCTATTGTCCCGAAGTTGGCTCCTCCAGTTGACCACTGAAAGTAAATCAAATTGTTCCAATTGAAAAGGCTCCAACTATGTCCAGTGGTGCCATTCCAACCCGCATAGCCGCCCCCACAACTCGCAAAGGACTCATCGGTGGCGCTCAGCGCGTGATCTGGGCGCACCCAGAGCTCCACAGTCCAATCGTCGTTATTAAAATTTGCACCATCTTTTGCAGCGGTTGAGGAAAGAAATGTACCAACGGAGTTGGAGTGAATTAGCAATTCGGTATCGCTGTCATTGGTGAAGGCTGTAGTGGACGGTGTGAATGCGCCCGAGCCCGTTCCCGTATATCGAGCCACTGATGAAACTCTAATCTCGTCGAGGTAGCCGTCTAGTGCGTGTTCTGATGTGTGCGCTGACGCTTGCCCGATGCGGGGGCGATTTGCTGGCTGGGAGGAGAGGTCTACTGCCGTCGTTACGGCGGTTCCAATTTCGTTTCCATCTACATACGCCCTCGTAACGTTACTGTTACGGACCATCGCAACGTGATGCCAAGTATTTACCATTAACACACTCGCCTGCCCAACAGTCAGTGAAGAAGAACCATCACCAAATCCAGCAACTAAAGAGCCATTGCCCACAGAGGTATCGTTTGCAAATATATAGGGAGCCTCGTCATAGTAGTCGCCACTCCCTCGACCATCGTACAAGCACGATATGGTAGTGAGGTCGTTCACATAGACCCACATCTCGATTGTGAAATCTCCCGTGCCAAACTTAAGCTGCGATGGCGCACTTAGCGAGAGATAATCACCTTCAATGCCCTCACCCACGATTGAACTGGTTCCAATTTTTGTTTGAGCATTCGACTGGGTGATATCCCCGTTAGCCGTAACAGTGAGGAGGTTGCTACTGCTGTCGGGGAATGAGTTCGCCGCGTACCCGCTGTATTTGTCAAAGAAAACGCTACTCTTACTGTTTCCCGCTTGGTTAGTTACATCGGTTGAGTTTTCAACGCGACCATTAGCTGTTATGGCATTTCGATAAGATGACAGATCCGTAAACTCCGTGTTACCGTCTTCCCTACTAGACTGCAAAGCAAACACCTGCCCGGGTCTACTGCTCGAGACCGTTGCTTGGCCCACAGTGAGCAAGCTAAGTGCCACTGCACCACTCGGGGGCGCGTAGTAAAATTGTGTCTGGCTGGTATCTTGACCGCTGGGCTTGGTGCCGGAAAAGTAATAATCTTGTCCAAAATTAATTTTCACCTGATTGCCGGTATCGTAAACTTTCACCGTGGGTAGCCAAGTGACGTCGCCCGCATCTATCTCCGTGAATGCGGTAATCCAACTTCCATTGTTAATTCTAAATTTGAAAGTTTTTGCGGTGCTATCAATCTCTACCCCAATAATATCGCCAGCGCTCCATGTGGAGTAGCCCGCTGCAATCTCAGAACCATTACTATATTTGTACCCGTTTGCGCGAACCCATCTTGATGGACTTGCAGCTTCATTTGCCTGTATACTGGTTCTGTTACCCATGATCCCGATGGAGGGTGGATTGGACCAACTGTTGGCAATCACAACTTCAAAGTAGATTTTACCCGCACCCGGAACGATAGATTGGGTCGATCTCGCTGAACAGTGCCTCCCAGTTCCTGTAAAGCTTAAATTGCCATCGCCCAAAGTGCCGCAACCTGCGAAGTCGGTGGAACTCAATGTGGCATAATTCTCCTGAGGCGAATAACGAGGTATGTCACTCCAGCGGATTTCATCTATGTAGCCCTCAAAAAGGTAACGGGGCACAGCGCCATTATAAGTCTGTGCGCCAATGGTGATAGTGTGCGATGAAGAAGGAAAACCCCAATCAACCCAAGATGACGTGTATCCAACCTGAACCCCGTCAAAAAAGATGTAGGCGGGTTCACCAACGCCATGACACGCTACTGCAACGTGGTGCCAAGTGTTTAGGCTGATCTTCACCCCGCTCGCATGCAAGTCTGTACCAGTACAATTCCCGCCCCAAAGTATATAGTCGTTAGCTGGATCGATACAAAGCCCACCATATTGTTGGCTGGAATTTCTGGATATCAAATACTGCAGGCCGGACTTGCTAGTGTTAAACCACATCTCAACTGCATATACGCCTACTCCAAGATAATTTGAGGGAGCAGTGGTGTCCATACGGATCGATGTCGCGAGCTCGCCGCCATCATTCCATCCATCAAAATAAATCGAAGATGTCCCAAACTTTTTCTTAGTCGTTGAATTCTTGACATTTCCAACCGCGATCAGAGGAGAAAATCTTCCAGTCGAATCAGTGAACGTAGTGGAGCCGTCCGTAGTGTTTGAATGGATTAGTAGTTTGCAGTTGGTCGTAGATGTAAACGCCGCTGTTGGCACACTCGGACCCATAGCCGTAATCTCCCTCCAAACAGAAGTGTTCCCTGTTTCCACTGGAGCGATGGACTCGCCTCCCAGTATTCTTGCATTGAATATATATCCTTTAAAACTATCCATTATTACGTTCGGATGTGAACGGGCAATGCAAAAGCGAGTATCCTCATTGAGGGTTTCGTGCGAAGGGATGATTCCACGTGTGTCTACCTGTATTCCATCCACAAAAAGTCTACAATAACTACCATTATATATAACTTGAACATGATTCCAGCTTGCCGTTGAAATTGATCCCGAAAGCTGCTTGACAGATTCATCGGTAATATCTACGCACGACCAATAAATTTTAGTAGCGCCAGATTCGTGTTTCGTTGTTAGCATCCATGGGGCAGAAGTTCCATCGCCTCTCATTAGACCCGCAACAAACTGTTCATCCCCATTGGACATCGAATCGGGATAAATCCACGTTTCAAATAACCACTCACGACTACCATTTGTGGTATAGTTGTAGTAGTTGGGGTTAAGATACACCTCTGCATGTGGAGTTAAAAAATCCACCATCGGAACTGTATTTTGTAGTGTGCCTTCGTTTGCAAGACCTTCGGTTCCATCAAAATACACGCTTGGCACTGAACCCCCAGCAGGATCAGCAATCGTACTATTGTAGTGGGGGGTATTATTTTTTAGTAATTTAGCATTTACAGAACTAAAGTCATAAAACTCGGCGTCGGCCACGGTATTGAGATCTTTTAAAAGCTGATTACCTTGTAATACAAACCTCTGATCCTGAACTAAAGTGCCTCGCAGCATAGTATTAATTTCTATAGAATCATCTTGAGGAATTATTGGCACTTCACCTTCAAAGCGCCACTCTTCCCCATCTATTAAAAATAGGGTATTATTATCGGGTTCAACTTTCCCCGGAGTAAAATTATTTGCATACTTTGCCCTATTTGACATGCATATATTATCTAAAAATACATTTCTTAAGGGGTGTTGACTTTTTGTAGGATGTCTACCTAGAAAAAGGTCTGTGGGGCTAGAAAGTTTTATAGTGGGAAAATCCTTGCCACCGCCTGTCTGCTCAACACCGTTAATAAAAATTTTAACTGCTCTTTCACTGAGGCACACCGCAACGTGAGACCAAACCCCAAATTGCATTACGTAGCCTGTGGCAGCTGATATGTCGTTATTGGTAAAGGTAGCTTTAAAATAAAAATTACCATCATCATCTAGCGCCTCGCTACTAGGTTCAATCATAAGCATCCACCCACCGGGAGTGGCGGGGTCACCTTTACCCGCTATCACTTGCGGCCCGTTTGAGTCTGATCCTTGAACCTGCGCTTCAAACGTGAACTCTTGTTTGTTTTGTGCTTGGATTATCTCCTCAGGAGTATAATTTTCTTCCTCTTCAGCGACAACACCCCCTTGTCGCGGCCAAAAGTTATAAAGGTCATCGCTAAGGACTGGGTCACGTACTGCTAGTACAGCAGTTGGCGGCATTTTTACAGAGTACTCACCATATGCAGCGGCGCTCACCCTGCTCGGATACCCGGACCCCAGAGATAAAACAGCTTGTTTTTGACGATAAGTGTTAATGAGGGAAATGGGTCTATTTACTTTCTCTAGTTCACAGTTATTGAAATATTTATTTTCTTGTGTCGAATATACAGCAAACGGGGCTGTGGATTTATTTTCCCAAAAATTAACCCCTTCCGTTTCCATATTCCAATCATTAAAATATTGAGAATTCCCAACTCCGCCATTTGATAAGCCTTTTGTAACAGCTACTTCTATATTTTGAAAATTATAAAGACCCTGTTCATCCATGACCGGGGTGTCATTAAGATATAAAGAAGATAAGAAATTTTTTTGGGGTTGGGCAGTTACGGTGTCCCAGCCGGTTGCTCCCAACGTTCCCACATAGTTGAATTCCTGCTTAACGATACCCTCGATTGGGCCTTCTGCTATTAAGTCAATAGTTTCTACATTAGAAATAGACTTTTTCTTAGTACCGTTTACTATAACTCCGGGTTCTGCATTAGCCATTTGTTAAATTCCTCATTACATTTTTTAGTCTAAAGACCAATAAATTTTTTTCCGATAGCTGTACCAAGGGCATTAGGGTCATATTCTCCTAGGTAAGGTTTGTTTAGATTTTTTGCCTCTAAATATGACGCCATATTAAAGATGGCGGGGTATCCCCTGCTCTCCAAAAGATCCATTTCATCATGGGCATCATAACCCTGTATTGGTGTCGGTGTTCCGTTTGAATCTAGGGAGGTGTCGTTAGCGTCTTGCTGGTAGACACTATAGCTCTGAGCTATAACTTGAGATCCTGCAATGACCCTTCCGTAACCAAGCGGAATTGGGCCCCCTTCGTTTACTGTATTTTTGGGGCCATCGAAAAGATAAGATGATCCCTTTTTTGTATCTTCAATTTCTTTAAAGTTTTTAAACGCCGGCGGCTTCATTAACGCGAGCGTGATTATTGTCGTTATTACGATAGTAACAATTATAGCGACAAGAGTCCAGCCCATTTGACCTTCTACGCTGGGTACTATATTTATAGATTTTAAACCACCTTTAGGGATTAAGTTTAATTCAGAGTTTTTTACTAAATTGTTATTTTCATCTTCCCCTGCGTTATTTGAATCTAAGTGAGCTAGTTTACTTAAATCTAATTCTTTTTCATTAACTATAATGTTATATTTTAATGAGTCGCTAACCATATCACATTGAAGTTTTTGCCATGCGCCATTTGTTATCGTATTGATAGCGTGAAAGGCTTCTGGAACAGACTTCACCGCTAAATTGAATTCCTTTCCAATTTTTTCACCAAAAATGCCATGCATTTTTATTTTTACTAATTTATTCATTTATAAAATTTGGTCTAAATATCATAATTGTTTTTTTCTTTACTAGGCTCTCGTAATCAACTAGACATGATTTTTTATCAACTGGTTGAATAATAATTTTTCCGTGGCCTATACAAACACCTAAATGCAGCCCTACTTCCGACCTTATGCCGTCAGCCTTATACAAAATAACATCATGTTTGCGCGGAGTTTCTGATTTTTTAATACGTCCTACACTCCATACTTTTTCAATTGAACGAACAACTTTTTTTACATTGGAGGAACCGTTTTTCTTAATATAGTGTTTTGGTCCGGGCCAACATTCGTCGTAGTTGCTTTTTATTTTAAGTTCATTTAAATAATAGTCTATAACTATATTTATACAATCCGTTTTTCCAAGTTCGAAGTCTCTCCCTAAGTAAGGAGATGCCCCTTCTTCTAGTGAATCAAAAAATTCATCACTTTCTATATTATATAATATAAATCTTTCTTTATTTACTGTATAATTTTGTTGATCTCCCAAGGAGAAGCCTCCTTTCCCTGACGGGTGAGAATGATAGATGGCTTCTATTTTTCCATAATTAGAAAATTTTATATAATCTCGTGGAGAAACTCTAAAATTAGACTCAGGCAAAGAAGAGGTATTAACGCACGGATGCGCTTCAGTACCCTTGTTAGTAGACACTAATACCCCGCAACATTCCCGGGGGCTTTCCTCGCGGGCATGTTTTTTTATTTTCTCTTTATTTTTTTTTGTGAGTATCATTTTACTGACGTTTAATTGCTGGAAAACCACCAAAGGGAAGTGCGCTATCATACGGGCTTCCTTTTAAGCCTTTGTTGAGTGTCTTATCCCATCTTAGTTTACATGCACCCAGATCTTTTGCGCATACATCTGCTACCCAATAAGTTTTATCGGGGGGTGGTTTGTTTTCGGGCACATCTGCGGACGCAACAAAATAGTAATTTATTTTATTATGGGTTACATAGACGGTACTTTTTTTGGGGTATTTAAGACTCGACTGCCACGGTATGGGGGTGTTTGTCGTTTCGGGAGCGTATCCATCGATAATGCTTGAAATAGATTCATTATTTTCTGTAGCTACGGGGGGAGCATTTGTTGGCACCACCGTCTTGTTAAACATCTCAAATGGTTTTGAAGTTCCTTGTCCCCTTATCATACTAGCGTATTCATAAGTACATCCTTGTCCCCGGTATAGCCATGGGCATCTAGTCATATTAAAAATTCTTTGCGGAATTTTAAGTTCTTCAAAGTTAATAAAAGAAGCTAATTCAAATTGAAGAGATGTTTTATCTTCGTGTGATTTTCTATCTATATAATAAACGTCCGGGGGGAAATAAGAGCCTTCATCTGGAGCAATATTTTTGGGGATATCTTCATATAGCCTTTTATTAAAATCGGGGGTTCCATCTGCTTTTAATTCGTACCAATTTTTATAATCTAAAAACTTTGCGAAAGTTCTTATGCGATTTACACGTGCCCCAACCATGTCGTTGAGATCTTTAAGAAGGTGTTTAAAGATAGCAAACTGAGGCGGGTTTCTTTCTAAGCTAACGCTTAAGCTTAGTTTGGGGGTAGCGGCTACGCCATTAGAATTCAATTCAAAGCCCTCAGCTTGTATAGGTATAGCTTTGTATAGATTGTCTTGGAACCAAATATTTCTTGAAATTAATTTTAAGTTATTATGAAATCTAAATAAATTTATTTCGGGATTATGTATGTCTACTTCTAGCGAGCCCCCCAGAAATACATTTAATGCATTAAATTCTTCTCGGTCTATTAATTTATCAGGACTAAGTATATTACTTAAATCTATTTCAAATAATTCTATTAAAGCAGTGGGCGATAAAGAGGTGGCTTCCGCCTGTAAGTTCTTCATAGCCGTTTGCGCCTGTGATTTTGAAATCACTGCGCCACCGCTATCATTTTTAGGATTAACAAATTCTTCAGCCATAATGCTAATCCGGAACTTCTTCAAAAGAAACTTTTATATTAAAATTATCGCGAAAGATTACTGTTGAACTGATTTTTTTGCACACGAAGAGTCTTTCAGTTGCAAAGGGTGCTGGTGGGGTGTAAAGAAAAGCTTCTGAGGCTCGACGCACATTTAAAAAATGGATAATAGCTAAAGTTTCTTGTTCGCCTCTCCCATCAAAAGACAATTCTAAATTTAATAGGTTATTATTAATACCATCAGGAATTCTTTGGGTATATCCATCACCATATCGGATGTTTAAAGTGCGGGGTGCAATTGATGTACTTTGATTGTAGGAGCAGGGCCAAAAGAATTGTGGCTTTGTTATACCAAGGGTGTCCATGGTCCCGAATCCGCCCCAGACTGGCGACCCCACGCTTGGTTCATTGCTCTTATTGCTATCTTCCAGAGAGTACCAATAGTTATTTGAATTCTCTGGCCATTCTACAATGTGGTTTTTTACATAAGTATTTTCTGTGTACCACCGAGCTATCGTGTCATATATTGATGCCATATACCTTATCCCTTCTATGTTTTACACTTTTTCTGGTCATTTTTCGAAAAATTATTACTATAATAATGATTCGGAGTGTGGCAGAGAGGCAGAAAATTTTCCAACAAAAAGCCCAGAAAATTAAAAATAAAAATTTATGGGAAAAAAGAGGTTGTCAAGTAGTGATTTCCGCGAGAAATGCCTCGGATTGGTTGCCAATTATTCTTAATTCCGTTGAGAATGCTATGAAAAATCTGGATTGGGTCATGCACTTTGCTGATGATGAAAGTGATGATGATACTTATAAAATAGTTAATTTTTTTTCACAACATAGCTCTGCAAAAGAATTTAATCTATTTAAATTTAAAAAGGCACAAACAGTGGCGGGAGCCAAAAATAGAATAATTGAGAAGACTTTAGGATATAAAGAAGATTATCCAGCTGTATTTTTAGCAGATGCAGATGATTTTTTTACCCAAGAAAGAGCCCTTGTCTTGCCTGAAATAGCTCGAGAGCTCAATGAAGGATTTCTAGTTGGAAGCTGGTATCACTGTAAAAATGGTGAAAAAAATTTAAGAAAAGCTACAGATTCCATTAAAACTGGCCTATATGGCCCGTGGGCCACTTTAATGCACGTCGATATGATTCCAGATGATGGGCAGCTATTTTATGAAGGGATGGATGCTCATGAGGATATGTTTTTGTGGGATGAATTTAAGTCTTCTGGAATTAAAATGGTGCCCGTAGACAGCGTAATCGCTTGTTATTATAACGTGAGAAATGGGACAGTTTCAAGGCCTTGGGACGTGGATCGCCAAAAAAAGGAGTTAGCGAAATATAAGAATTTAAAAGAAGAACTTTTGGTGTAAAATGTGTAATTTATTAAGGTAAAAGGTTAAAAGGAAGAATGTCTTATTATAATTATAATAATGCCAAATTAGAGCTAGCAAGCTATGCCGGAGGGTCTTGGGGCGCAGCAGTTCCAATCTATGCCGAAAATTTAACAATTTCTTTAACTAGTAACCTGAAAGCAATTGATCTTCTTCCTAATCGAAGTAGCTTTAGTTACACGGCTGGAGGCGGAATTAATGGATCTCTTTCCTTAGGCTACTATCTAACAGGGGAGGATTTTTTAGCCAATTTCATGGAGTCTGACAATCTCATATCTGGAAATTTTGCTGGACTTTCTTTTTCAAGCGGGGCTCTAACAAGCTACTCTTTCGAGGCCGTTCCGTTTGGCCCTGTCATGGTCAGTACTAGCATTAATTTTTATGGAGGTATTAGGGGGAGATTTACCCCCACCCGAGAAACTCTAGACGCAGATCTCTTAACTTACACTGATTGTAAATTCACGCAAATCTCTGGGGTAACCCCTCACGAGAATGGAGAAACAGAAGAAGTCAAAGCTTCCACTAGTGTTTCTTTTGGCTTCGCAAGTAATGTACAACCAGTTTATACAGTGGGAGATGCAGTGCCTAGGGAGTTACGATTTAATAAGAAAACTATTGACGCCAGCATCAATGGCTATGCTTTACCTTCGTGGGACGAAGGGATAGGCGACTTCACTAGTGATACAGAGCAACAAAATTATTTAAATGATAAATTTTTTAGTGGAATAGCTAAGGGAGAATTGCTTATTGGTCTTAGTAGTTCAAACGACAATGCAGAGTGGCCATATTATAGTTCTGACTTTAGTGCTGATCATGATGGTTGGAATAATTCAAACACGACCATTTCTAGGCGAGACGGTTACGGGGAAGATGACATCCTTGAAGTTTTTGGAAATACTAGCAATAATTATCATTACATATATAGAACCGCTTTTGAACCCGGAAAATCATACCGCGTAAAAGGAAAGATTCGAGTAAACGAATCACATGATATTACTAATGTCATGGTTCATGACGAAGATGGAATTAATTATGCGGTTGGAAGTGATACAATTCCGGGCCTTTCCGTTGAGATTAGCACCCGTGGAGAATGGGTGGAATTTGAGTCAGATATTTGTACCCCAAAAACTCAATATTTATTTTTCTACGGTAGGAAGGCGAGTGCCTACACATATGCTGGAACCGTTAGCGATCAGTTTGTAGTAAAAGATATTCAAACCATTCCAGCAACCATACAGTCTTATAAAGTTCGAGGGGCCCTAAAAGCACACAACATAAATGTGACAGCAGGTGAAAAAATTACCACCACCCTTTCATTAAGCCAAGAAAAATATCAGAATGCCCCGGCAATTACTTCCTTTACTCCGACTGCTGGAGTAGTGGGGGCAACTATAACTATTTTAGGAACCGATTTAGAAAATGTAACAGAAGTAACCTTCGGAGATGAAAAAAGAGTCTATACCCATTTTACAACTCACAACTCAAGCACAATTGTTACAACTATACCAGATGAAGCCATTACCTGTCGGGTGGGCTTAAAGTCCCCCGGTGGTGATGCAAAATTGGGAGCCGCCACAAACTACGGAGACGGTATGCCCGGCATATTCACAGTACAAGATGGAGGATTTTAAAAAGTGGTAATTCTTCCTCCAACTGGAAATCTCAAAAGCCAAGTTACAATCTCTGGCTCGGGTAGTAAATTCTTTAAGATTAATGACGTTAGGGTTGG
>Ga0315327_10001572_pt1 | contig 11915 bp, 10 predicted proteins | sample M110032315metaG_FD_203460 | JGI IMG/M metagenome (GOLD analysis project Ga0315327, IMG submission 203460) | Ammonia-oxidizing marine archaeal communities from Monterey Bay, California, United States - M1 100m 32315 | ecosystem: Environmental > Aquatic > Marine > Coastal | place: USA: California... | reverse complement strand
CCAACTATAACTTAGGAATCTTTTTATCTGTCATTATCTTCATCTCATCTTTTTTATACGCGAGCAGAGAGAGCCTCATTGGGATTCATTTTGTATTAATTCCTATTCTGCCGTTAGTTTGTCTTTCTGCACTTTACAGTTCAAACAATAAGGAAACAATATCAAATGTTTCGGTTACATTTTTTGGAATATTATACATATCACTATCTATTTCTCTATTAAACTTTATTGTCTTTACTGGTTCTGAATACAATTCTGTTTTTTTAATTGCCACCCTTCTGTTTTTATGGACTAGTGAGTCTGCCGCCTATTTAGGGGGGACACTTTTTGGCAGAAAAAAGCTTTTTGAATCGGTTTCCCCAATGAAAACATGGGAGGGGGTTTTGTTTGGGCTATTAGCTAATATTATTTTGTCTTATTATATATGGAAATATTTACTGATAAAAACATTCCTGTTTTGGTTAGGCCTCTCTCTTATTGTCTTAATTTCTGGAGTTTTCGGTGATTTATTTGAATCTTTATTAAAAAGAAACTTTAACATGAAAGATAGTGGCAATAAGCTTCCTGGGCATGGTGGGTTTTTAGATAGGTTTGATAGTTTCTTTTTTGTAATACCTTATGTTTATTTTTACCTTAAAATTATAAATCAGCTAACTTAAAAATTGTACATTTACATAATAAAACCCAAACCAAGATATGAGTTATAAAGAGCCAGCTCCTATCATGCATGATAAAGATCCTCTTGAATCAATGATGAAGAGGTTTCATATTGCAGCTGAATATTTAAATCTTGACGAAGAAGTTTATAGCGTCTTAAAGTCCTCTAATAAAAAAATCATAGTTTCTCTTCCTATTTCTATGGATGACGGCTCAGTCAAAGTGTTTGAGGGCTATAGGGTTATTCACTCTAATATTTTGGGACCTTCAAAAGGAGGTTTAAGGTTTGACCCAGGTGTCAATTTAAATGAAGTAACCGCCTTAGCTGCTTGGATGACATGGAAGTGTGCTGTTGTTGATATTCCTTATGGTGGTGCAAAGGGAGGTGTGTGCTGTGACCCAAGGAGTATGAGCAAATCAGAATTGGAAAGACTTACTAGGGCTTACACTCAAGCGATGCATGACGTATTTGGTCCTGACAAGGACATACCCGCTCCTGATGTTGGAACAGGTCCTGACCAAATGGCTTGGTTAATGGATGAATATTCTAGGGCTAGAGGCATGACTGTTAATGCTGTAGTTACTGGAAAGCCTATTATTTTAGGTGGCTCAGTAGGAAGAATTGAGGCAACAGGTAGAGGTGTAATGGTTGCAACACTGGCCGCTCTAACAAAAATAAAAATCAATCCTTTTAATGCTACAGTTGCCGTTCAGGGTTTTGGAAATGTTGGATCATGGGCAGCTAACCTCTTAAAAGAGAGGGGCTGTAAGGTAGTAGCCATATCAGATATTTCTGGAGGATATTATAATGAGAAAGGTATAGATGTTGGTAACGCTATTACATATCGAAATGAACACAAGGGTTCTCTTGAAAAATTTGATGGGGGTAAGAAAATTTCAAATGAGGAGCTGCTATCTTTAGATGTTGATGTCTTGATCCCGGCAGCTTTAGAAAATGCTATTACTGAAAAAAACGCAAACCAAATTAAGGCAAGATTAATAGTAGAAGGGGCTAATGGCCCAACGTCTCACGAGGCAGATTCAATTTTAGAAAAGAAAGGAGTTGTTGCCGTTCCTGATATTTTAGCTAATGCTGGCGGTGTCATTGTTTCTTATTTTGAATGGGTACAGAATAGGCTTGGGTTCAAGTGGACTAAAAACAGAGTGTACAGGAGAAGTGACTCAATAATGAAACAAGCTTTTAATAATGTGTTTTCAATATCAAAAAAATATAAAATCTCTTTAAGAACAGCGGCATATATTGCAGCTATAGACAAGGTTGCAAGAACATATAAGTACAGAGACGGCTCTTTTACTTTTCAAAAAAATGATAAAAATTCATAAGGAGGGTTGGGGTTTTTTAATAAAACTATTCGCGTTTCTCCTGAGTGTGAATGTTTCTTTGTTTTATTTATATAGTTTTCCTTCATTCGCAATCTTTTTTTTATTCATCATTTCATTTCTGGTTTTTCTATTCTTTCTTCAATTTTTTAGAAGTCCTAAAATAATAAAAACTATTGATGAAAAGCTTATTGTGTCACCAGCAAACGGTGAAGTGGTTCATATTGGTGAAGTCTTTGAGGACGAATATTATAAAGAAAAAAAATTATTAATTTCAATTTTCATGTCCCCCTTTGATGTACATATTAATAGAAATCCTATTGGTGGTGAGGTGAAATATTACAAATATCATAAGGGAAAATACCTTGTTGCTTGGCACCCAAAGTCTAGCACAAAAAATGAGAGAACAACTACAGTTATAGCTAACAATAAAATATCAGTTTTAGTCAGACAAATTGCTGGGTTAGTTGCTAGAAGGATTATAAATTATTCTGTTGTGGGAAAAACAGTTAATCAATCAAATCAATTAGGATTTATTAAGTTTGGCTCAAGGGCAGATATATTTTTACCATTAGACTTCAAGCCAGAGATTAGACTAAAGCAAAAAACAACTGCGGGAGTAACTGTTTTAGGGAAATTACATTAAATTATTTTCAATAACAGATACTATTTTTTCTAAGTATTTTTTATCTATTTCACTGAAAGAATTTAGCTTATCACTATCAATATCTAAAACCCCATAAATCTTTTTTTTATTGAAAATTGGAACTACAATTTCAGATTTTGAGAAAGAACTGCAGGCTATATGTCCTGGAAATTTTTCCACGTCTTTAACGATAATCGTTTTTCCCTCTTTCCAAGATGTTCCACAAACACCTTCACCTTTTTTAATTCTAAAACACGCTACTGGGCCTTGGAATGGACCGAGAACGAGTTCACTATCTTCAATCAGATAAAACCCGACCCAAAGCCAATTAAATGTTTGAGATATTGCTGCCGCAACATTAGCTAGTATAGCTGTAGAATTTTGCTCACCAATAATCAACGACTTTATTTGACCTTCAAGATTAATGTATTTTTTTTCTAAATCACTTTCTCTAGGAGTATTAAAATCATGCATGGTTATTAATTTTAAAAAGTTTATCGTCACCTACTTTTTCATAGGTGTTTTTTTCTATATTAGGTCCTTTTATTCCCTTATTAAATTTAATTGCTGATTGAAAAACTCTTGCCTCATCCCAAAGATCTTTTTTTATAATTTCATTTAAAGTAAATCCACCGCCCTCAACTAGCAAACTATTAATTCCTCTCTTATATAAATCTTGATATATTTCATCTATTGTAAATGGATTTATTTTTACAAAGTATTTGTTTCCACTTACTTTATTCAGTGTCTTATTATAAATTAAAGAAATGGACTTATCTGTTAATATCTGATTACTATCTATTAATTTGTTGTTTGGATCAATCACAATTCTCACGGGATCTTTTCCCTCCCATAGCCTTACGTTTAAACGAGGATTATCATTATTTGCAGTGTTCACTCCGATTAAAATTCCTGTTTCTTCAGACCTCCATTTATGCACTAATGTTCTAGATGATTTATTAGATATCCATTTAGAACTACCATCTTCTTTAGCAATAAACCCATCAGATGTTTGTGCCCATTTTAGAACTACATAAGGCCTTTTTTTTTCATGATTTATATAAAACCTTTTATTTAGTTTTTTTCCTTCTTCTGCTAGTATCCCTAAGATAACTTTTATATTATTTTTTTTTAATTTTTTTATTCCATTACCATTAACATTTGGGTTTGGATCAATATTTGAAATTATTACTTCTTTTGGTTTATATTCAATTAACTTATCTGAGCAAGGAGGTGTTTTCCCAAAATGGCTACAAGGTTCTAGGCTTACATAAACAGATGCCCCTTTAATATCTTTTTTATTCTGAACTTTATTTATAGCGTTTATTTCTGCATGATTACCTCCAAATTTTTTATGGTAACCTTCACCAATAATCTTGTTTTCTTTAACAATCACACAGCCAACCATAGGATTTGGAAACACATACCCTAATCCCTTTTCTGCAAGATAAAAGGATCTTCTAATGAATTTGTTGTGTTTATTTTCCATATTTATATTTATGCCTGTTATAGACTCAAATTCAATTTATAATGAATTACTTAGCAAAGTAAATTATTATTCTGGTAATGATATAAAAAACATTTCTCTAAAATATCTATACCAAAAATTTAATTTATCTAATTCAGACCTATTACTTAATAAAACAATAAATTGGAACAAAAAAATCAATATTGCATTTAATAAAGACATTGAAAAAATAAACAATGGAATACCAATTCAATATATAGCAAAGTCTCAGTTTTTTTACGATCAGAATTTTTATGTTGATGAAAGTGTTTTAATACCACGACCAGAAACAGAGGAATTAGTGAGCCATGTTATAAGGTTAGAAAAAGGTGATAAGAAAAAAAATGTTTTAGACATAGGCACTGGTTCTGGTTGTATAGCCATATCATTGTTTAAGCATTTAGAAGCTAATGTTTTTGGAATTGATTCTTCTAAGGCTGCTATTAAAATTGCTAATAAAAATAATAAATTGATTGAAAACCAGGGGAGGTTTATTCACTTAGGTATTGAAGAATATAATCCAGAAATAAATTTTGATGTTATAGTAAGTAATCCTCCTTACATTTCTATTAATGATAAAAAAAGGGTCGATGAAAATGTTTTACGTCACGAACCTCATGAGGCTCTTTTTGTAGATAAAGACCCTTTATACTTTTATAGAAAGATATTAATATTCTGTAAGAATTATTTAAATAGAAAAGGGAACATGTACTTCGAGATTAATGATAAATATGTAAACGAATTAGGGGTGCTTTTTTCAGGTTACGATTATAAATTTATTAATGATATTTACGGAAAGAAAAGGTTTTTATTTGTTAGTGTAGTTTAAGGTCCCCTTACCTAATTTAAAAACAAAAATAGATCTATATTTTGTCATATATTCTTTAACCTCTGTATTAAGTAATGACATAATATCACTATAGTCACCATAAATTATAGAACTTAATCCATTTGTTTCAACAACAAGACCTTTCTTTTTAGAAATATCTCCCAAAAACATTTTAACAATTTTTTTATAGTCTTTCTCTTTGTTTTTTTGTAATAAAGGATACAAACTTATCTCTAATGTTACTTTCATGTTAGAATTTAATATTAATTGTAAACATATAATTTCTTCCAGCTTGTGGATAATAATAATTTTCTCTCACCTCATATTTTAGACCACCATAATAACCAAAGGTATACCCGTTGCTAGAATACATTTCATTAAAAATATTATTTATTGAAAACTTTAAGTATAAATTTTTAAAAATATTTTTATTAAAACTTGTGCTGAGCTCTAAATCGTTTACTAAGAATGAGTCTATTGATCTTTGAGAATTGGAGGTATTATCCAAAAATTGTTTACCCACGTATTTAGAATTAAATGTTAAACTAAATTGTTTTGTAAACCTCCAGTTTATTGAGTTGTTAAATATAATATTAGGAGAAAAAGAAATATCAGTTTTTTTATATTTATTAATTATAGTATTAAACTCACTAAAATCACTTCCATAATCATATATGTATTCATTGAAATTAAACACATAGTTTTTTGATAATGTTAAGGATGAATTAATATTTATCATCTGTGTGATTATTACATTTGATAACTCTATTCCATATCTTCTGCTCTTTTTTACGTTTTCCCTTATGTTAGCTCCTACGTCATTAATTTCTCCTGTAGTTATAAGTTGATTATCATATTCCATCCAGAAAAAATTTGTATTTAGTTGCCCTCTTTTGTAATTAAAGTTTTTTCCTAACTCTAAGTCATATAATGTCTCATGTTGTGGTATTGTTTTGGAATCAATAAAATCACTTCTTATTGGCTCTCTATTTGCAATTGATAATGAAGCGTACAAGTCTATCTTTTCGTTTGCTTTGTTTGTAATTCCAATTTTTGGATTAAAAAACCAGTTTTTAGAATCAACATTGATTTCTGAATTATCATTGTCTGTTCCATTACTTTTATGCGAGTAACCTCTTATTTGTAATTCAGTAAACAGCTCTGTTCTATTAGAAATATTTACATTATATTTTGCAAAAACATTACCATCTTTTTTAATTGATCCAGAAAAATAATAGGGGTCTGTAAAAAAGACATTGACTGAACCTGATGAAACAATTTCTCCAAAATGATCTCCATCATACTCATTTATTGCACCTCCTATATTTAAAAAACTATTACCAAATTCTTTTAGAAAAGAATATGTAATTCCATAGAAATGATTTTTTAACCACCTTCTTCTAACTAGGTCTATCGTCTTATCTTCCTCATCCTCATAATAGTTTTTTAAGTTATCCCCTTCTCTATATTGTTCGTAATAACCTCTTCCAAAAGTATAATGGAGTGCAAGATGAAGATTTGTTTTTCTTGAAAAATCATGATTAATATGTGCCTGATAGTGATCTTGTTGGTAATTATCTGTCTCATTATCATAAGTATAATAATTAAAGGTTCTGCCTGCGTCTAATAAGTTTTGAGTTTGGAAATCAGTATATCCATTATTACTAATTACCTGGTTCATTCCTTCTATATCATTTAACAATCTTGATTCGGGTGTTCCCCACCAGGATTGATAGATTTTTTCTTTTCCTGAAAAATTTATAAAATCAATTGATGTGTTTTTTAAATAATAGCTTGCTGAAGCGTAATAAGATTTTAAGTCTGAAGATGCTCTATCTATATAACCATCCGATGTAATTTTTGAGAGCCTTAGGTTAAAGTTCAGCTTATTGTTTATAAGTCCTGAATTAATTTCTATCGAATTTTTAAATGTCTTGAAAGATCCTGCTGAAGATGAATAGTTTACTCTAAATTTTTCTGATAAATTTCCGGTCTTAATGCTAACTGTTCCCCCAAAAGCTCCACCTCCATTTGTTGACGATCCTACACCTCTTTGAACTTGTATACTGCTAGAAGATGAAGCAAGGTCAGGCATGTTTACCCAGAAGACACCATGAGACTCTGAGTCATTATAAGGAATCCCATTTATAGTAACATTTATTCTAGTGGCATCACTTCCCCTTATTCTAATCCCTGTGTATCCAACCCCATTTCCAGCATCAGATGTCGAATAAGCCGAAGGTGTTTTCTGAATAATAAAGGGAAAGTCTCGCGCTGTATTGTTTTCTTCAATAAATTTTCTGGAAATGTTTGTGAATGCAAACGGGCTATTTTCTTTCACCCTAGTTGAGGTAACTTTAATTTCATCACTTAATAATATGCCACCTTCAAGTACTATCTCGTAATATTTATTTTCGTTTGGGATTATTAAAACATCTTTTTTTATATAGCCAACATGAGTGACAGATATTTTAAACTTTTTCGATTTTCCTTTAATTATAAAATTACCCCTAGTATCAGTATAAAAAATTTCATTTGTAGAATCAATGAAAATGTTTGCTCCAGGAATAAAGTTCCCATCAGCATTTTTGATAATAATTCTTATAGGGTCTTGCGAGAAACTAGAAAAGCTTAACAAAAAAAACAAAAGAATCCTCATAGTATAAATATTTAATTTATAGGACCTTAAAAGATTAATGAAATAATATTCTGTTTTCTACGCCAGCATTACCCGGATCAGCTTTAAGAGTATAATCTCAGCCCTCATATTTAAGGCACCCCTATATCAAAATTAATTAATTATTTTTAATAATATCTAAAGAAGAAGTTATTCTCTTAACAAGAGAACCCCCTATAACAAAATAGTTTAAACTCCTTTTTTTCATAATTGATTTAAACTCTTTATAAATGAATTCCCTAGTATGTTCGTTTTCTCTCAATTTGTCATATTTCCACGGAATATCAGGCTTACACAGTAGGTAAATATCAAACTCTTCTTTAGTAGATAGTTGTGATATTTTTTCATCTACTCTTTTAAATTTTATTTTACTCCAAAGCTCAATATCTAATACGCATGTGTCAGATATAATATAATCTCCTCCTCCCTTTATTCCCTCTTCAATTTTCTTGTTTTGTTTCTTAGCTATTATTTTGAGGTCGTGAATATTGTAATTTGATTTTTTTTCTAAGTATTTTCTTGCGTACTCATCACAATAATTACACTCTAATGCCTGAGAAAGAGATAATGCCAAAGTGCTTTTTCCTGAAGATTCTGGACCAACTATACTAATCTTTTTCATTTTCTAATTTTTTTTTCCACTCAAAGTATCCAGAAACTGCTAAAATTAAAAATATAAAGTATTGACCACTTGTAATGTAAAGCCCTTTATATACGAAAAGAGGGATATATATGATATCAGCGATTATCCAAAAAATCCAGTTTTCTAATTTTCTTCGTGCCAGAAGTAGCATAGCCGTTAAACTTAAAGCTGTGGTGATGCTATCTAAAAAAACGACATCGCTGTCAGTCATTTTGAGCACAAAAAATAAAATGATGAAAAAGCTGCTAAATAAAATCACACAAAGTATGTTTTCAGATTTAGTATTTTCAGAAATGTGTTTTTTGATTTTAGTGTTTTTTGATGTCCATAAAATCCAACCATATACACTCATAACAAAGTAGTACAAGTTTATACCAGCCTCTGCATATATTTTATTTTCATATGTAATGACTACGTAAATTAAAACACTAACTATACCCGTTGGGAAAACCAGGACGTTATTTTTTCGCGCAAACCATACACTTAATACCCCAGCAGATGCAGCAATTATTTCAAGAATTGACATTTAATAATTTAAAAAGAATTTTTTAACTCAATTATAATGCATTAGTTTTGCTTGGCAAATAGATAAATCTCTTATTTGCTATGAAAAATAACACAAAATTTCAATATGAGGCTCTCACATTTGACGATGTCCTCTTAGTTCCTTCTTACTCAGAAATAATTCCAGCAGACACAGATGTAAGATCATTTTTAACTCGGAATATTAATATTAATGTGCCAATTGTATCTGCTTCTATGGATACAGTTACTGAATCAAAATTAGCAATAGCTATTGCATTAAAGGGTGGCATGGGAATAGTGCACAAGAATATGAGTATTAGCAACCAGGCTGATGAGGTTAGGAGAGTTAAAAGATCTCAAAGCGGGATGATTAAAGATCCAATTACCATGGAAAAAAATTCTAATGTGAAGGATGCATTATCCATAATGAAAAAACATCAAATAGGAGGAATACCTATTATCAATTCGTCAAATGAATTAATTGGGATAGTGACTAATAGAGATCTTAGGTTTCAAAAAGATAGTTCAATCAAGATCTCTAAGATAATGACTAAGAAAGTGGTGACAGCAAAAGTAGGAATTAGCCTTGATAGTGCTGAAAAGATTTTAAAGGAGCATAAAATAGAAAAACTACCTATAGTTGAGGGTAAAAAGTTTGTCGGGTTAATAACTTACAAGGATATTTTAAAAAACAAGTCCATGCCTGATGCTTGTAAAGATCATCTAGGTAGACTAAGAGTAGGAGCCGCAATTGGTGTTTCAGAAGATTGGGAAGAAAGGATTGATAGACTGATTAATTCTAGTGTAGATGTTATATCAATAGACACTGCACACGCACACTCAAAGTCAGTAATAGATGTTCTTAAAACTATCAAATCAAATTATCCTATAGATGTTATTGTTGGGAATATTGCTACTGGTGATGCTGCAAAAAAACTTGTTGATTCTGGCGCTGATGCAGTTAAGGTTGGTGTTGGCCCTGGCAGTATTTGTACTACTAGAATTATAGCTGGAGTAGGTATGCCGCAGCTATCAGCAATATATGATGTTTCTAATAAAATTAAAGGTTCTGGTGTGCCTGTGATAGCTGATGGAGGAATTAGATTTTCTGGTGATGTGGTAAAAGCCCTTGCTGCTGGAGCAAATTCTGTTATGATAGGTTCTTTGTTAGCTGGTACTGAGGAAACTCCTGGGGATATAATTTTATATGAGGGAAGAAAGTATAAGGCTTACAGGGGTATGGGTTCTGTTGAGGCTATGGAAGCCGGAACAAAAGATAGATATTTTCAACAAAATGAAAATGATCCAAAAAAATTAGTTCCAGAAGGAATTGTAGGCAGGGTACCATATAAAGGAGATGTGTCAGAAGTGATTTATCAGATAACCGGTGGATTAAGAGCCGGAATGGGTTATGTTGGAGCAAGGAATATATCTAAACTTCAGAAAGCAAATTTTGTAAGGATAACAAACGCGGGCTCAATAGAAGGTCACCCTCATGATGTCTTTATTACAAGAGAGTCACCAAATTATTCAAAAAAATAATTTATTCTTTTATACTTTTGAATGATGACCGTTAGAATTAACCCAAATATTTATTTAATAACAGGAACATTGTTTTGGGTTCTGTTTTCATTTTTCCATATAGCAGTTTTTTTTGAAGATCAGGTATATTATTCTCCTGCTTATAGACTTATATACCTTATAATGTTAGGTTCCTTTATATTTTCTTTTTATAAATACTATGACTTAGTATTTCCAAAAATTAGTAGAAAGATAATCTTTAACAGTTTTTTTAAAGTTTTTATATATAGTCTCAAGGCTGTTTTTCCTGTCGTTTTAATATATGTTTTATATTTTTTTAGAATAGGAGAAAACTTTATTTATTCTAAAATTTTTTTGAATCTGATCAATGAATTTGTTACAGGTATATCCTTGTTGTTTCTAATTATAAACTTCATTTTTTTTAAGAGACTTATATTATTTGAGTCTACTTCAATTATGAAATCTATTTTTTGGATTTTTCAGTATGGAGCTGTTCTTGTTTTTCTTTTTGATATAATTTATAATTTTTATCCCTCAGATTTTTATCAGTATTTGCTTGGGGTTTTGTTTTTGGTGGGCGGAATTTTATTTTTTAATCAGAAATGGATTGCTTATTTACATTTTGATCAAAAATGGAAAACAATACTTATATGTTTTTTTTTGTTAACATCTAATATAGTAATTTATCAGTTTTATTCTTTAAATAACGAGTTTTTCATTCCATCTTTTGATATTCAAAATTTACTTTTTTTTGTTTTACTGATTGGTTTTAATTTTAGTTACTTATCAATATCTGTTCTTATTAACATTTTTAATTTACCAACATCTCCTGTTTTTGATGATATGCAAAATGAAAGATATATTGCTAGAAAGGTACAAGAAAATTTAATTCCCAACTCACTCCCAAATTCTAAAAAACTAAAAATCACATCATCATATATGCCACATTTCGCTTTGGGTGGAGATTATTATGACTATATATCTTTAGGTGATGATAAGTTTTTAATTTGTATTGCTGATGTTTCAGGAAAAGGTATTCCCGCAGCGCTATTAATGTCTAATGTTCAGGCTTCCCTTAGAACAATGGTCAGACATTCTCAAAATTTAAAAAAAATAGTTGATGAATTAAACTTTCAAATTAATTTGAGAGGGTTAAGCGAAAGGTTTGTTAGTATGTTTATTTGTGTGTATGATTTTAAATCACAAATTTTAGAATATGTTAACTGTGGACATCCTCACCCTATAATTTATTATGATAAAAAAGTGGAAACTTTGGATAAAGGTTCGACTGTCCTTGGAATGTTTACTGAACTACCAAGGTTTAATGTTTCAAAAATTAAAATAAAAACAAACTTTAATATTTTCTGTTATACAGATGGTCTAATTGAAACACAAAATGATTTTGGGGAATTTTATGGTTCTAAAAGATTATTAAAGCTATTTTCAGATACAAAAAAGAAACCTCAGAAATTTATTAAGTCTGTACTAGAAGATCTTAATTACTTTAGAGGAAATAATTTAACCGATGATGATATAACCCTTTTGATG
>Ga0315327_10001570_pt1 | contig 11919 bp, 12 predicted proteins | sample M110032315metaG_FD_203460 | JGI IMG/M metagenome (GOLD analysis project Ga0315327, IMG submission 203460) | Ammonia-oxidizing marine archaeal communities from Monterey Bay, California, United States - M1 100m 32315 | ecosystem: Environmental > Aquatic > Marine > Coastal | place: USA: California... | reverse complement strand
AATGATCTCGGAAAATTTTGTATGACTATGACCAAAAATAACCACATCAAATTTTTGTGAAGTAATAATTTTTTCTTTTTTCTTTAAATCCTGGCCATGATAAATACAAAATTTTAAACCATCAATCTCTATCTTTCCTTCATCACCTAATAATTTTCCATTGATAAAAGAAAATGCATTCTCTAAACCTCTTTTTTCACCATCATTATTTCCAAATATTCCAAAAAATTCTACTTTGTTTTCCGTCAATCTCTTAAATTCTTTAACAATGGGTGGAGAAATTATATCTCCTGCATGAATTACAACCTTTACCACATTTTGTTCAAAAATATCTATTGCTTTATTTACATTATCTATATCATCATGACTATCTGAAATAATACCTATTTTCATTACTTATCATATAGTTTTATAGTAATCAATATTAAATGATATGAAGAATTTTTCCTATGAGCAAAAATACCGGATTTAGAGGATGGTTTTACTTTCGTCAAGGGTGGTCTAATTACTTTACATTTATCATGGCTGCAACTAATACTTTAGTAGTAACTTATTATCTTGCAATTGAACGATATCCTGTTTTAGTTTCCATATTTCCAACATTCATTCAATATGTTTTGATCATTGTTGCAATTGGAATTCCTTTACTTGTCTTTGTTGGATATGCACATTGGAAGAAAACTAGTGCACGAAAAGCTGAAGTGGATATTTTCTATGAAGTAAATCCATACATTATGAGGGCAATAGTTAACACCGAATTAATGCTAAAATTGAATCTTAAATTAAGTAAATTACTTGTAAAATCTCAAAATAATAAAATATTATCTGATGATGAGATCAAAGAATTATCAGATCTTCAAAAAGAATTATCAGATTTTACATCATCTCGAAAATTTAGAAATAAAGATGACTGGAAGTTTTTTTCCAATATTGATAAACAAAATTAATCTAGTCTATATTGGATTTTTCTCTTATGCATAAAATATTCTGAGAACCTAAATTTTCTTTTAGGATTTTTCCTATTGATTTGATGTTTCCCTTGACAATTTCATTATTTGTATCATTGACGAGAAATACTGTGAATCCTTTTTTTTCCAAAAGTTCAATCATTTCTATATAACTTGAACCCGCATCATCTAATCTGTCCAAATCAATCTCTGAAAAAACTTTAATATTTTTATTTAAATCTAAAATCTTTTCCATTCCTTCAAGTACAAATTTCTCAGCTCCTTCAACATCTATTTTTATAAATGAAATATTTTCAATCTTTTCATTATTCTTAAAGAAATCATCTAAAGAAATCGTTTCAGATTCAATTGGTACATATTCCTGATTCTTAGTTTTTTTAGGTTCATAAATTCTATTTTGCCCAAAACTACTTTGACTAGTAAATAAAGTACATTTTTCATTTACATTTGATACTGCTTTTGGAACTACTACAACATTCTGATAGTCATTAGTCTCTATGTTTTTTTTCAGTAATGAAATATTCCTAGGATCTGGTTCAAAGGCAAATACTTTGCCAGTTGGACCTACTAATTTTGCTAACATTAAAGTAAAATAACCAATGTTTGCACCAATGTCAATGACATTATCACCTTCTTTTACATATTTTTTAAAAATTTCAAAGTCAATTTTGCTATGAATTCCATAAATAGATAATCTAAACGCATCATTTGGATGAAGGAACATTTTCCCTGCCCACACTTCTGCAGAATCTGATATCAAAGATGACTCAATTTTTTCACTAAAAGATTTTATTATATTATACTTTTTTCCATATCCTTTACCTTTGGTAATTTTTTTTATAATTTTTAGATATGTGTTTAGAAAAAATTTTCGAAATATCATATTGTCTAATTAAAATTTATTCTTTAAATATAATAACCTAATTTTTTATAAATTTTTTTGACAGTATTGCTATTAGTATTAATCCATCTATTGATTTTTTAATTGGAAACATAAGAAATTATCATGAAATATAATACAAAATCATATGGAATTTTGACAAAAACTTATCAAAAATTTCGTTATGGATTTTGCACACGACCTACTAATTACATGACTAGTCCTTTACGTGTATTACCTGATTTTTTTGTAATAGGTGTAGTTCGAAGTGGAACAACTTCATTATTTCATTATTTGAGTCAACATCCATGTATTGAAGGTTCAGCATATGATGAATTAGGATACTTTGATGATAATTTTCATTTGGGATTAAATTGGTATAGATCATTATTTCCTACTAAATTTACAAAAAATAAAATTGAAAAGAAATATGGAAAATTTCTAACATATGATGTAACACCGTTTTATATCTATAATCCTCTTGTAGTAAAAAGAATTCTAAAATACTTTTCAAATTCAAAAATTATTGCAAGTTTAAGAAATCCTATTGATCGTGCATATTCAAATTATATGATTGCATTTCAAGATGGGGATATTGATTGTTCATTTGAAGATGTAATACAGTCTGAATTAGATGAAATTAATGAAGCAAAAACAAAATTAAATGACGAATCATTTTTAGTCGATATATATTACAATAGAATTTTATCTAGAGGATTTTATGCAGATCAATTAAAAATATGGTATGAACTATTTCCAAAAGATCAACTTCTAATGATTTCATCAGAAGATCTTGCAAACAATACAAATGACACTTTAAATCAAATCTTTAATTTTTTAGGTCTTTCAGATATCAAAATTAATGATACTTCACAAAAAAACAAACGTGAATATTCTCCAATGAAAGAGAAAACAAGAAATTTACTTATAGAATTTTATAAACCTCGCAATCAAGAACTCTATAGACTAGTTAATAGAAAATTTGATTGGGATAAATAACATATCATAACAATTGACAGAAACATCATTTAGTAATGTCAATTTTATATTAGTACTTTCATTATTTCCATAAGTACATGAAAAACAAAATTAAGGTATCTCTAATTTTTAAAAAAGATTATAATTATTTTGATCCTAAACATTTTGATAGAACAACTAAAGACTTTTTTTTAGATTCACTGAATAAAAATGAACGATTAGAATTATCATTATATCCATGTGAAAATGAATTTGATGTCACTAAGCTTAAAGGAAATTGTGATATAATCTTACTTGCTAATAATAGAACTGATGCAACACCTAAAAATTTAATTGGAATAAATAAATCTGAAATTCCTGTGGTTTCTAGAGTTGGGGATCCACATCATGCACAAAAATATGATCAATCATCATTCCACAACCAATGGAAAATTGATTGTTATTTTGGAACAATTCCAAAAAATTATTTTTATAAATATTATCCTGAATCATATAATTATGAAAATGTCATCTTCGGATTAGAACCTGATATTTATAAAAATCTTAAATCATTTAATTTAAGAATTAAAGACAGAATATTAAATTCTGGAGCAACAGGAAAATTAAATTTAAAATCTAGAGTTGCAGTATCTCTTCTTAAACCAAGAAATAATGGATGGTATTTTTATAAATTAAGAACAAAATGTAATGCTCTTTCATATGTTGATTATCGTGGTATTAGAGGTGCACAATTTCCGAATTCAAATTATCCTGAATATCTATCTCAGTATCAATCTGCAATTGCTGCAACTACCTATTACCCAACTCAAAAATATTGGGAAATTCCAGCAGCTGGCTGCTTAACATTTATGGAAATAACTCAAAAAAATCATGGTGATTATTTAGGTTTCAAAGATAACGAAACTGCAATATTTATTAATGAAAAAAATTATGAAGAAAAATTTAAAAATTATCTATCTGATCCTGAAAATCCTAATTGGAAAGAAATTGCAGAAGCAGGTTGTGATTATACCATGAAAAACCTAACAAATTATAATGCTACTGAGAAACTAGTGGAAATATTTGAAAAATTAATCTGAACTAGTTTTTTCTCCATGGTGATTTTCCAAAATTATATTCCTCATCACTTAATTCTAAATTCTTCCTTCCTTCCAAGTTTAAACTCATTAACATTCCATTTTCTTTATCCATATGTGGCAAGTATGATTGACTATAATCATCATGCATACTGTGTTCCGTTTTTCTCCAATTCCACTCGTGAATATCACTAAATCCACATTTTTCCAAAATTTCTGTAAGATATTTTTTATCATAAATCATTTGATGATAATCAAAATCAGATTTTTGACCACCACTAACTAAACCAACTATGTCTAAAATATTACCTGTTTTTTTATACCATTCTATTGCTTTCTCAAAATCTGGTACTGCTATTCTTAAAATCCCATTTGTTTTTAATTTTCTATTCCATATTTTTAAAACATTTCCAAATTCATTTCTTCCAACATGTTCTAAAACATGTGATGCATAAATTATTTCACATGAATTATTTTGAATTTTTCCAAGTGTTCTAATATCATCTTGTATATCTACTCCTGGTAGTTTTTCAATATCTAAATTACTCCATCCAGAAATAATTACATTACCACAACCAACATGTAATTTCATAATATTGAAATTTAGTAATAAGATATAATCGAATCTATCATATTATCTAAGACTTATAATGTATATTCAAAATTAAAACATATGAATTGGTCAGGTAGAAATGTCTTGATCACAGGTGGTGCTGGTCACATAGGTTCTCATCTTGCTAGAGAATTAATAAAAAAAGGTGCAAATATTCGAATTGCTGACAATTTATGGAGAGGAAAAAAAGAATATCTTTTAGATGAAAATGGAACTCCAATTTTAGATTTTGAGAAAAACTTTTTTGAATTAGATCTTCGTGAAATGAAAAATTGTGAACAAGCTGTAAAAGGAATGGATACAATATTTCATCTTGCAGATGTTGTTGCTGGAATAGATTTTGTTTTTGGAAATGAAGCATTTGTTTACAGAAGTAATGTTTTAATTAATTCAAACATGTTTGAAGCTGCACGTAATGAGAAACTTGAGAACTTAGCTTATGTTGGTGCAGCATGTGCATATCCTTTAGAAAAACAAAACGATCCAAATCATCCTTTGTTTAAAGAAGATGATATGTATCCTGCACATCCTGAATCATCATATGGTTGGGGAAAATTAATGGGTGAATATGAATGCGAATTATATAGTAAAACTGGATTATTGGATGCAGCAATTTTGAGATTACATAATGTTTATGGCCCTAATAGTGATCTCTCGAAAGAAAAATCTCAAGTTATACCAGCTACAATTAGAAAAGCAATAAGATATCCAGAAGAAGACTTTCTAATTTGGGGCAATGGAGAACAAAGTAGGGCATTTATGTATGTGACAGATATTGTTGATGCATTAATTCTTTCAATGGAAAAAGGAATTAACAAAGGACCTATACAAATTGGAAATAGTACTAAAACAACTATTAATGAAATTGCAGATGCGGTAATTGAAATATCTGGTAAAAATATTGAAAAAAAATACGATTTAACAAAACCTACTGGTGATTTAGGAAGAGCTGCAGATTGTAGTCTCGCAGAGGAAGTTTTAGGCTGGAAACCTAAAGTTGGTCTGCAAGAAGGTTTGAGAATTACTTATGAGTGGGCAGAACAGTTTTTAAAATCCTATCCTAATATTTGTAAATAATGAATCAGTTTTCCCAAAATTTTTGGAATGAAACCAATGTACTAGTTACTGGTGGAGCTAGTTTTATTGGAAGTCATCTTGTCGATAAATTGGTATCTTTAAGTTCCAAAGTTACAGTTGTCGATAATCTTAGTAGTGGGACTCTTGAAAATCTTGATCAATCAAAAGAAAAAATTACTTTTCTAAATCAAGATTTAGAATATATATCAAAATCTGATTTAGATGAAATATTTAGAGATCAAGAAATTGTCTTTCATTTAGCTGCAGTACATGGTGGAAGGGGCTACATTACAACTCACCCGGCAGATGTTAGTTCAAATTATTCAATTGATCACCATGTTTTTGAAGGTTGTAATGATTCAAATGTACAAAATCTTGTTTTTGCTAGCACGGCATGTGTTTATCCAACAAAATTACAAGATACTATTGGTTCCGATTATAAATTAAAAGAAAAAGATGCTGATCCAACTAATTTAGATGCTTTCATGAGTGCTGATATTGAATATGGTTGGGAAAAACTAATGAGCGAAATGCAATTACATGCATTCAAAAAACAATACGGGTTGAAAGGATGTCCTGTACGTTTTGTTACTGCATATGGTCCTAGAGAAAATGAAACACATGCAATAATTGCATTAATCTATAAAGCATTAGCAAAAATGGATCCATATCAAATTTGGGGTGATGGAAATCAAGAAAGAGATTTTACATATGTTGAAGATATAGTTGATGGAACAATTTTATCTGCAGAAAAAATTACTGATGGAACTCCAATAAATTTAGGAACTGGACAAAGATACAAAATGATAGATGTTGTTAATATGATTTTTAAAATAATTGGTTGGAAACCTAATAATTTAGAATTTGATACTTCAAAACCCGTTGGTGCATTATCACGTGCTTTGGATAATCAACGTGCAACTAATTTACTTGGTTGGCATCCTAAATTTAATCTTGATGATGGTTTGAAAAAAACTATTGATTGGTATTTATCTACCCATAAATCCCAAGGTAATGTTGATGAAGCTCTACTATTAGAAAGAAAATAATTCCATATTTATTTCATTGAAATCAAAATATTATTTTAAAATACTATGACCAAATTGTTCAAAATCAATCTCAAAAATTTTAATATATTTTTTATGTCCTAGTATACTTGAATCATACACTTTTGTTAAGTATGAATATTCTTTTTCATTGTAAAAAACTTCTGTAAGAAATTTTTTATCATTTTCATTATATACGACAATATGAGTTAGTCCAAATTTTTGTGAGTCTTGTAAATATTTCTCAACTGTGTGATAATTATTTATGCTTAATCTCTTTGTCTCAACAAAAATTTTTCCATTATCATCCGTGAGTGGTAATTGTTTCCAATTATTCTCCATCTCTGCAATCTTCATAAATCTTCCACCTGGTTCAAGATTTACTCCTTTTGCATTATCTACTATAAATAATGCAGATTTGTAAATTTCTTTTTCTTGCTGATAATCGCTTTTTTGAAATCCAATAAAAGTAATAGACACACAAAGAGTAGCAATAATTAAACAAACTCCAATTTTTTTAACATATTTTTTTGTTAATAATCTCTCAAATGATGTTAATGAAAATAAAATCATTATTGGTATTAAAGGGAAAATATATCGAGTTTCCTCTATTCCTCTCCCAAATGCATATAATCCAGATATCGAGAGTATTATTGAAAAAATAACAACAACTATTCTATTCCTTGTAATCTTCTTAGAAATAAAAATCATTGAAAACAATAACCCTAAAATCAAAATAGGTATTGATACAAAAATGAAAAATTTTATGTATCCTATAATTGAATCAAATAGAAAAACAGTTAATCCTTCATTTTGTTCCATCTTTGCAAATTTCTCATTAGGGCCTAATTCATTTGAATAAGCTATTTGTGTAACAAAATCTCCTCCACTGAATATGTGTGCAATTATTGGTATTTCATTTAGAAAATCCGGTAAGCATGAATTACAAATTACTTCACCTGCATTATAACCTATTAATGAAATTGGGATCATAACTAAAAAAAACACTGTGAAGGATATGCCGAAATTTAGAATTTTTTTTCTTAAATAGTTTTTTTCTAAAAATATTGCAACAATCAATGGTAATAAAAGTAGTAGTCCTTCATATCTTACAAAAGCGGCTAATGCTGTACAAATAAATGCAAAAACAAAATGATATCTTTTTTGATAGAAAGAAAAGAAAATTACTAGTGTAACTAGAAGAATAAACAATGGGATTGTACCTCCATTTATTGAATTCATAATAATATGTGGTTCAAAAATAAAAACTGCAGCTGCTAATATTGAAGTCTCTTTTCTAAAAAAAATCTTTGCCAAATAATAAATTGGGATTATAGTTCCTACTGAAATAAGAATTGAAACTACTCTTTGCACATTCATTAATTCTAACATCTCACTATCTCTGAAAAAGATGAAAAATGTTGATAGAAATGTTGACCAGCCAAAATTAACTCTTAAATAATCTGTTGGAAATGGTCCTTGTTCAACCAATGCCAAAGAATAAACAAAATATACAAAAGAATCTAATGTAAGTGGAAGACTTGATGGCAAAAAATACAGTCTTACTATAATCCCAACGCTTAAAATTAATAATAAAGAAATGTATGTTTGCTTCTTTGTAATACCTGTAAAAACATCATATTTTTTTTGATTCATATTTTTTTGTGTAATTTTCTATTATACAACTAGCTAGAATTCTACAAGTATTAAATAGAATCTAACAAATTATAATTCTATTAACGCCATTTCTCCCAATCATAATCATCAAAAATCACATTTTCCATTTCATTGTCATTAGGTCTCCAAGCAACATCTGCTAAAGTAAGTATTCGACCAATATTCTCTGTTGGATTGATATGAGCTGATATGATGCCTCTAGGAATTTTTACTAAAATTGGTTTTTTTGAATCTGCTTCTATTTCGATATATTCTCCATCTCCTTTTTTTATTACAAAAATCACTCTTCCATGTATACATGAAAAGTAACTAGTTCTATTTTTATGAAGATGTGGTCCTTTTATCTCACCTGGATTGACTGTACTTACATAAACCATCTTTGGTTCATTTTGAATAATTTTGTCCCAATCTCTCCATATCACAGTCAATTCTCCATTTACATGTCCATCTTTAACATCCTTAGTTTGATATTTCTCAAGTTCAATAATGAAATCTTCTTTATTCATAAATCATGAATCCAATATTTCGCAATAAAAGTTTGGATTTAATGATACTTACTAAACTATACAATATTTTATTAGGTTTAGAAAAACCATAATTATATGAAATTACTTGTAACTGGTGGTTTAGGATTTATTGGAAGTAATTTCATTCTTAAGTTATTAAAAGAATATGATGGTTATGAAATTCTAAATGTTGATGCTGAATTATACGGATCTGATCATAGAAATCTATCCGAAGTTAAGAATTTAAAAAACTATGAATTCATCAAAGGCAATATTACAAATAAAAAATTTATGGAGGATCAAATTCAAAAATGTGATGCTGTAATTAATTTTGCCGCAGAATCATTTGTAGATAGAAGTATTAGTGATGCAAATCCATTCTTGGTATCAAACATACGTGGGGCATTTACTATTCTGGACATAATATCTAAACAAAATAAACGAATGATTCAGATCTCTACAGATGAAGTTTTTGGTAGCTTATCTACTGGAACTGCTACTGAAAACTCAAAATTTAATCCATCAAGTCCATATGCTGCAACAAAAGCTGCAGCTGAACTCTTAATCAATTCATACTCTATAACATATGGTTCTGATGTCATTATCACTCGATGTACAAATAACTACGGACCCAGACAATTCCTTGAAAAATTAATTCCAAAAACTATTGTTTTAGCTTATAATAATAAAAAAATACCAGTTTATGGTAATGGTTCAAATATACGAGATTGGATATTTGTTAATGATCATTGTGACGCAGTCCATCTTGCTCTTGAAAAAGGTAAATCTGGTGAATCATATAATATCTCGGCTAACAACGAAATCGATAATCTAACTGTAATTAAAAAAATTCTTGAACTTATGAATAAATCAGAAGAACTTATAGAATTTGTTGAAGATCGACCTGGGCATGATCTTAGATATAGTATGGATTCTAGTAAAACCATGAAAAACTTTGATTGGAAATTAAAATCAAATTTTGAAGATGGACTAGAGAAAACCATTCGATGGTATATGCAAAACCCTCAAATTTTGAATAATATTACAAATGCTTTGGAATCAACACCATGGAAAAATTCAAATTAATTCATTAAATTATGGAATCATAGAAAATGAAAGGAATAATTTTACACGGAGGTCATGGAACTCGTTTAAGACCATTAACCCACACAGGACCAAAACAACTCTTACCAATAGCAAACAAACCTATGTCGGAATATTGCATAGAATCTATAGGAGAAACTGGAATTACTGATATTGCAATAATTGTTGGTGGTGTTGGTTCAAACAAAGTAAGAGAATATTATGGGAATGGTGAAAAATTTGGTGTAAACATTACATATATTGAACAAGATGAACCTAGAGGGATTGCACATGCAATTAGATTGTGTAAGGAATTCGTAAATGGTGAGAAATTTCTTGTTTTTCTTGGAGACAATATTATACAAAAATCTATTATAGACTTTGTAGAAAATTTCAAAAATTCGGATTATGATGCGACAGTTTTGTTATGTGAAGTTGATAATCCTTCAAGATTTGGTATTGCAAATATCGAAAATGAAAAGATTGTAAAAATTACCGAAAAACCAAAAAATCCTACATCAAATCTGGCAGTGACCGGAATTTACCTATTAACCCCAGTAATTTTTGAGATCATAGATAATTTGAAACCATCGTGGAGAGATGAATTAGAGATAACTGATGCATTAGATAATTTACTGAAACAAAATAATAACATTAGTTTTGAAAAAATTACAGATTATTGGAAAGATACTGGAACACCTGAAGATATTATTCATGCTAATGGAGAAATTATTAAAAAAATGCTAGAACGTTTTGGGCGAGGAATAGAATCTCACATAACTGGCGAAGGTAGTATAATTGAATCAAATGTAAATATTAGAGGTCTAGTTATAATTGGAAAGAACTGCCGCATCTGTGCAGGGTCTTCAATTGGTCCGAATGTTAGTGTTGGTGATAATACAACTATTTCTGTATCAAGTATAGAAAATTCAATTATCATGGAAAATTGTAAAATTAACTCTGTTACAGAAATTAAAAATAGTATTATTGCAAATAATTCGGAGATTGAAGATGAAGCAGGAACCGAACAAGTCTTTCTCCTTGGCGAAGGCTCAAAGGTATCTCTTTAAGAATTTTTATCTCTAATTCAATTTTTTATTATCATAGCTTGTGATCCGGTTAATTCAATTACCTGTATTTGATTTTCAGCTTTAAATTCTGTAAAGGCTTTTTGAATACCATCTGAATGATAATCATGTATCAAAATTATCCCTCCATGAACCATCTTTGGAAAGAAAAATCTCAGTGAATTTATTGTACTTTTATACAAATCAACATCCAAATGTACAAAACAAAACTTCTCATCAACAATGTCTTTTCCTGATTCAGGAAATATCCCTTTTATGATATGTACATCATCATATTTGTTTAACAGTTGTTTGATAGATTCTACACTTGTGTTACTAAATTCATTGTCATGCCAATGCTTTTGACCAAAATGAGTATCATCGTTTGATACTTCTGGAAGTCCTGTGAATGTATCAAACAAATATAATTTTTTTTCTTTCTTTACTTCACAAATCAATTTCGCTGAACCACCTTGATAAACACCTACTTCGGCCAAATTACCTTCTATGGAAGTCTGAGTTTTTACAATAGAATAAATCATGAATGCTTCATAAGGATAAAATGCAAAATCCACTTCTTTTTTGATCTCTTTAATCAAATCTACGATCTCTTTGTCTTTGTAAAAAGACAAAAGTTTGAATTGAAAACTAGTCGCAAATTTACTTAAAATACTGCCAATACTATTTGAATTATAAATAATTTTTCTTGTTTTATCTACCATGATATACAAGCTATTACAATGTAATTAATAATTTAACATTATTGCTAGTATGTTTTATGCGTCTTCAATATATTAGACCTTGTTAAGGATTTATCAAATTGGAACTAAATGATGAAAATCCTCTAGTCAGCATAATCATTCTAAATTATAATGCAGGTAAATTACTTGAAGAATGTGTAGATTCTATTTATGAAAGTAATTATAAAAATTTTGAAATTATTGTTGT
>Ga0315327_10001569_pt1 | contig 11920 bp, 9 predicted proteins | sample M110032315metaG_FD_203460 | JGI IMG/M metagenome (GOLD analysis project Ga0315327, IMG submission 203460) | Ammonia-oxidizing marine archaeal communities from Monterey Bay, California, United States - M1 100m 32315 | ecosystem: Environmental > Aquatic > Marine > Coastal | place: USA: California... | reverse complement strand
TTGCACGCAATTTCTTTTCAGGCAATAAAGTTAAATCTTTTCCTTCGAGTAAAATTTTACCAGAAGTAGGTCGAATCAACTGCATAATCGCTCTTGAGAGCGTGGTCTTCCCGCAACCGGATTCTCCCACCAAACCCAAGACTTCACCCTTTACTAAAGAAAGGCTGACTCCATCAACAGCTTTTACATACTGCGTTTCCTTATTGCTGAACAAAGATTTTCGCAACGGAAACCAAGATCGAACCTCCTGTATTTCAAGAAAAGAATCCTGAAGACTCATTTCAAATACTCCTTATAGTTTTCAACCGAAGCAGGATGAACCTCCACCCAGTGCCCCGGTTGCACTTCCAAAAACTTAGCCTGCATGCGAGCTTCTTCTTCAGTGAAATCCAAATCACTACGAGGCGCAAAAGCACAGGCTGGCTTGGGGCCGATTGGCTGAGGAGGCGCACCTGGAATAGTGTAAAGCTTACTGCCTTTCTCTTGAGTTGATGGAATCGATTTCTTCAAGCCACGTGTATAAGCATGGTGTGCTCGATAAAAAATATCATCTGCTGTCCCAGACTCAACAACTGTTCCAGAGTACATAACACTAACACGATCACAAAAACCCGAGATAACTCCGAGATCATGGGTGATCAATATGACAGCCATCCCAAGTTCATTTTGCATCTTACGAATCAATTCAAGAATCTGTGCCTGCACAGTAACGTCCAATGCCGTAGTTGGCTCATCGGCGATTAACAAGTCCGGTTTAGTTATTAATGCCATAGCAATCATGATCCGTTGCCTCATCCCTCCAGAAAATTCATGGGGGTGCATACTATAGCGTTTTATTGCATCTGGGATCCCAACTGCGTTCATCATTTCCAATGCACGCTCGCGAGCCTGAGCCTTATCACATATTTTATGGATTAGGAGAGGCTCAATCAACTGATCTCCAATTCTCATATAAGGATTCAATGATGTCATCGGATCCTGAAAAATCATCGAAATCTTTCGAGCACGAATTTTGTTTAAATCGCGCTTTTTCATCTGTAACAAATCTACCCCATCAAATATCGCTGTCCCCGATACAATCCTACCAGGGGGTTCTGGGATCAAACGCAAAAGCGAATAACATGTGACAGATTTCCCCGATCCAGACTCTCCAACAATACCAAGCGTCTCACCCTTCTCAAGGCTCAACGAAACACCATCAACTGCACGAACTGTGCCTTGGCGCGTATCAAAGTACGTAGCAAGATTTTCTACCTTTAATAGAGACATCCCAAATATGAAACCTACCAACAACCATAATCAACTGGCTTCAGTTTCGCGGACAGAGAAACCAAAAATTAGCCATAGAGCAATAAGTAAAAAAATCTGTAAAAATAACAGCTGCCCTATAGTCTCCCCTCCCATCTTTAAATTTGTAATAGATTATTCTCAAATAAATACCATGATTCATCGCATTTTTATCCCAATTCTAAGTATTACTTGGGCACTTAGCACCATATATGCAGCCAAGGCTGAACACATGCACGGTATTCACTGCAATCATGGTGCCAGTGTTTGGTCCAGTATTGACTCTCCATCACAGCGCTATGCCCCTGATAGAGCAGTCGACATTCAGCATTTCGAACTCGACGTCACTCCAGACTTTAAAAACAAGAGAGTATCAGGAAAGGCAACATTCACATTTCAACCAATAATAAAACCCCTCTTAGAATTGAGGCTGGACGCTCATGATCTTGAAATTAAAACGGTAAACAGCACCTATGATATTGCCGCTTGGCAAAACACTGACCGTGCACTGATTGTAACATTCAATAAGCCGATCGACCCCAAGACGAAAGCAAAACTAACCGTAATTTATGAAGCCGAGCCGAAAAAAGGTCTCTACTTTCGCACACCTGAAATGGGTTATGATCCTGGCGATACTCACATATGGACCCAAGGCGAATCGATCGAGGCAAGACACTGGTTTCCATGCTTCGACGCCCCCAACGAATTCTTTACCTCAACAATGACCTGCCGAGTGCCTTCCGAAATGACTGTTCTATCAAATGGCCGGAAAGTATCCGACAAAATTAACGAAAAAACTAAGCTTCGGGTAGTTAAATGGAGTCAGGAAAAGCCGCATGTGAACTATCTCATCACGCTCGTCGCCGGTTATTTCAAACGGCTCGAGGAGAAACACGGCGACCTATCTATGTCATTCTGGACAGCACCGTCTGACTTCGCCAACGCTGCTAACTCCTTCCGCTATACCAAGGAATGCATGGAGTATTTTGAGAAAGAAATCGGTGTGCCATATCCGTGGGCCAAGTACGACCAAGTCACCGTACAGGACTTTCACTGGGGCGGAATGGAGAACACCAGCATCAGCACACTAAATGCTTCAACACTTTTTAGTATTGAATCGGAAAATATCCGTAGCAGCCAAGGCCTTATGGCACACGAACTTGCCCACCAATGGTTTGGCGATCTGGTAACTTGCAAGGACTGGAGTCAACTCTGGCTTAATGAGGGCTTTGCGACCTACTACACACATTTATTTGCCGGTCATAAGGACGGCATTGACGAATTCCGGTACGGACTATACCGCGATTTAAAACGCCTCGAAAACCACGGCGGGGACACCACAGCAATGGTAAATCGTAACTACAAAATACCTCAGGAAATGTTTCGTAAATACGGTTTTCTCTCCTATACCAAGGGCAGTTGGATATTGCACATGCTACGTTCTCAACTTGGACCAGATTTATTTCGAAAATGCGTAAAAACATACCTTAATCGCCACCAACACGGCAACGTTGTTACGGAGGATTTGAGATCAATAATCGAGGAGTATTCTGGCCGTTCATTCGACCGTTTCTTCGATCAGTACGTATTTCACGCACACCATCCCGAACTCAAAATCTCTTACGCTTGGGATGAGAAAGCCAAACTCGCCAAATTAAGCGTGCAACAAACTCAAAAGATAGACAACAATGTGCTCCTCTTCCACGTGACATTGCCAGTGAGATTTAAAATCGATGGCGAATCATTCAATCAAGTTTTACCGATCACTGAGTTATCCGAGGATTTTTACTTACCACTACCTAAGGTACCTAAAATTATTCGAATAGATCCCGATCTAACCTTGTTGGCCAAAATTAACTTTGCCCCACCAACTGCACAGATTCACGCACAACTAGCAGATGACACCGATGCACTTGGCCGACAAAAAGCTGTCGAGCTATTAGCCAAACGAAAAGACAAAACGACCATCGAAAAACTTAAGCAAGTTTTGCAAAATGATTCGTTTTACGGAGTCCGCATTGCCGCTTCAAAGGCATTGCGTAGCATCGCCACCGACGCAGCCTATGCAACGCTTTCCGAATCCACTGAACAACCAAACGCCAAGGTAAGATCGCAAGTCGTCTCCGACATCGCAAGTCAACCTAAACCCAACGCCCTAAACGATCTTAAGCGGATTTTGAGTAGCGAGAAAAACCCAGTGATCCGCGCGCGCGCCATCAGTGGATTAGCCGGACACGATGATAAACAAGGAAATAAAATGATTCATCAAGCGCTTGGACAAACTTCATTCCGAAATCAAATCACAGACGCTGCGATCGCCGCATTACGCAAACAGGATAAACCCGCGAACATTGCTAAGATTCGCAACCTGCTTGAGAAAGAGGGCAACAAATTCACGACTAACGGATACGCCAATGCTATTCGCGCTATCGGGTTTCTTGGCCGCAACCAGAAAAATAAAACCAGTCTCAGTGAGTTTCTCACCCACCACATACACAACCCCAAACGCCGCGTAGCCTTAGCCGCAATCGAGTCACTTGGGCAACTCGGAGATCCACGTGTGATTGCAACACTAGAAAAATTCACAAACAACGCCGAAGGTGATCCAAGTCGAAAAGCCGCCGAACAGGCGATCGAAAAAATAAGAGCTAGCCGAAAACCAGCCGACGACTACAAAAATCTACGCAAAGAAGTCACTAACTTAAAACAGTCTAACTCCAAGCTTACCAAAGAGCTAAACACTCTCAAAAAACGCTTTGAGACCGTCTTGGAGAAAAAATTGTAACTTTTCTTCTAATAAAAACGAATATACGATAATCACCGCTTGTCTAAAGACTGGCTAAGATCAACACAAAATTAATGAAAACATTTAAAATAATCCTTACATCCCTAGCCATTTGTCTGGCGATGTTCACTGTCGATGCGGCAGAAAAGAAAGAAAAAGCTGCTGATAAAAAAGCTACTAAAGAACGTACCCTTAAGGGCACAATAATGTGCGCCAAGTGCACACTAAAGAAAACCGACGCATGTCAGGCTGCATTGCAGGTCAAGCGTAAGAGCAAGGACGGCAAGGAAGTAGCACGCGTCCTCCTCTTGAAAAACAACGACGTCACCAAGGCATTCCATAGCAAAATTTGTAGTGGTGACAAAATAGCCGTAGGTGTTACTGGCAAACTAGAAGGCAAAGGCAAAAATCGCGTTTTAGTAGCTAGTAAAATCAATGATAAACCGACTCCAACAAAAGGCAAAAAGACTGCTGCCAAGAAAAAGAAGAACAGCTAATTGATTCAATCAATTTCTCAAAAGCTCCAGCCTTTTAGGCTGGGGCTTTTTTGTTAAAGACACTCCCAATCAATTAGTCTCAGCCTGGAGGCCATTGCAATGAACGACCACCAAGGATATGGCAATGAAGATGTGGCACCGACTCCCCTCCATCTTGACCGTTATTAATCACAAGGCGAAAACCGTTCTCTCCCAAACCTAAACCTCGTGCTACCTCTGCAGCCTTTAACAACAAATGTCCTAAAAGCATTTTATCCTCAGTCTGCGCCTCGTTCACTCGAGGGATCGGCTTACGAGGGACCATCAGGACATGAGTAGGAGCTTGAGGACTTGTATCACGAAATGCTAATACTTGATCATCCTCATAAACGATGTTCGCTGGGATTTCTTTGTCACAAATTTTTTGAAAGATAGTTTTTTCCATAATGCCCAAAAAGTGACGCAAAATTTAAATCAATACCAGCCGAACCCACATAAAACAATTTGACATTAATAAGCATTAATAAAGAATGGTTGCTACTCATAAAATAAAAGTCATGGACGAAACTAATACACCCCCACAAACATCCCATAATAACTTGGAGCCTCACCGCGGCACTTTGATTCTGGTACTAGGCATCTTAAGCTTAGTAATGTGTGGTTTTTTTACTGGAATACCTGCCTGGATCATGGGCAGAAATGACTTGGAAAAGATCAAGGCTGGACAAATGGATCCTGAAGGAGAAGGACCTACCAAGGGCGGTATGATCTGTGGCATTATCTGCTGTGTTATTAGTCTACTTTCTATAATCGGTATAGTATTACTAATAATACTTGGCGTTGGCCTTGAAGCAGCAAACATTTGATGCAGAAATTTTATTTCAAATCCGACGACGGAGAAGAGTACGGCCCAATATCTGAGATCGACGTTCGTGAATGGCAAAATCAGGGTCGTATGAACAGCGAATCCCTCGTGCGCTACGAGGACTCTGAGGATTGGCTGCCTTTAAGTAATTTCCCAGAATTAAGTTCTACACCTCAACCTCCAACACAACAAGACAGTCAAAACTTTCAGCCTCATCGCGGCACCATGATTCTAATATTTGGGATTTTAGGGGTATCTTGTTGTTTTCCTTTTGGCATTGCTGCATGGGTCATGGGTCATGCCGATATGAAATTAATAGATTCTGGCGAAATGGATCCAACCGGTAGAGGCATGACTAATGGAGGTAAAATCTGCGGCATCATATCAGTCATCATTTTTGTATTAGGTTGCGGATTAAATCTAATACCAGTCCTATTTGAATTATCTCAGATGCAATAAAATCTGAAGTAGATATTAATCTTCTATATCCTCAACGCCACTTGCTTTATCGGCGGGACAACCAGCACGAAGCCAGCCGTTAACAAACGTATCGAGGTTACCATCCATCACACCCTGCACATCTGTAGCCTGCAAGTTTGTGCGTAAATCTTTTACCATGCGATAAGGCTGAAAGACGTAACTTCGGATTTGGCTTCCCCATGAAATACTACCTTTATCTCCATAAAATTTCTCCATCTCGGACTTTTGTTCATCATCACGCAATGCAGTAATTCTAGCCATAAGTATATTCATCGCCGTAGCCCGATTCTGATGCTGTGATCGTTGGTTTTGGCAAGCCACAACTAATCCAGTCGGAATATGTCGAATACGAACAGCCGTCTCCACCTTATTCACGTTTTGCCCCCCTTTTCCTCCAGAACGAAATGTACCAACCTCAAACTCACTAGGAGGCAGTTCCTCCTGATCACTACTTTCAATTTCAGCAATAACATCAACACTCGCAAAACTTGTATGGCGTCTTTTATTAGAATCAAAAGGCGAAATTCGAACTAACCGATGAACCCCTCGCTCAGCCTTACAATAACCGTAAGCATTTTCCCCCGATATCAGGAGGGTTGCACTTTTTATACCCGCCACTTCTCCCTGCAACAATTCACTAACCTCTGCCTTCCATCCCCGCTCCTCAACCCAGCGTTGATACATCCTTAAAAGCATGCTTGCCCAGTCACAGGATTCCGTTCCGCCAGCACCCGCATTGATGGAAAGAATACAGTTATTGCGATCATGAGGACCGTCGAGCATCAACTCTAACTCCAAATCCTCCAGTCGTTCCGCAAATTTAGAAAGGTCATTCTGAATCTCCGAGCGAATATCAGCCTTAATGGATTCTTCTTCTTCGGCCGCCATTTGCACCATCATCTCCATATCGGACTGTTCTGTCTCAACTTTGAGTAGTGGCTCAATGCGGCGTTTGATCGCCGCAGATTCATCTACTAATTTTTGAGCATAATTACGATTATCCCAAAAATTATCTTGTGACATCTCACCTTCAATCTCAGTAAGACGGTTCTGAGCCTTAGGAACATCTAAAAACTTCCGAAGGTGTGCAACACGATCGGCTGTAGACTTTAACTGTTCCTCAATCTCTTCAAACATAAGGCCGGGCAATGTAAGGTTGAAGATACAAGTTTCAAGAACCAAGTGTGTAAAACTGTCCGAAGTTTTAATCCAAACTGCCCGTGAGGCTATTGCCAAACACCTTGATCCTGAAGCTGTTTTCGCGCCTGATCCGCCCATCCTCGATTCGCTGCTGGACTTGCTGGGCTGGGATGGAGCACCCGGCCAATCTTAACAGGCATTTCACCAAGAACTTGCTTTGCCTTTTTCTCAGCAAATCCACCGACGGCCACCAACCACTCGGGTTCTAGAATCTTAATCACCTTGATTAAGTGCTTGTTACACAACGTTTCAAGAGGCTTCGACTCAACGACCGGCAGCTTATCTGGAGTACGATTACGCCCAGTGTTTTCAAGGAAAGCCAACGGACAATAGTTCAAAACAAAGTGCTTATCAAAAAATGTATCCGGACTTGTAAACTCATCCGAAAAAAAGCCCCAAAACCTTCTACCACTTACCTCGCTCCGTGGACACTTCAACCCAAGCACTTGCCTTTTGGGATGTTCCTTATCCGGCTTACCTATGGGCGCATCAATACGCAACCAGTCCCGGACTGCTGACACTTCCCCAAACGGCACTCCCACTTGAGCCATTCCAAACGGACCAGGATTCATACCCATAAAAACCACCTGTTTTTTCCCACCACCATACCGGTTCAAAAACTGTTGATGCGCCAACCATGCGTAGTCTAGAGGATTGTAAACATATTCCACTGGCGGGGCAAAGTTCAGGCAGTTCACAGCATCCCGTAATTCGGCAGCTGCGGCAACAATTGGAGATTTTTTTGATTCCTGAGACATTCTACACTTACATGCACAAACCAATACTACACCAAGAGCAAAACAGGGAATTTAAATGTAGGTTCGCAATTGATTTCAAATCAAAATCACTAGGCATCGTATTAGTCGATGTAAACAAATTCGTTGGTATTAAGAAGAACGCGGCAAAAGCCATTTAAAGCTTCTATAGAATTATTTGACTGTATCAGAAATTCTTCAAATCGATTTGCTTCTTCCTCGCTAGGAGGCCGACTTAAAACGTAGCGATATGCCAATCGTATTTGCCCCAGCACACTATCGCCGGCTTCGTGATACACACGGTTAGCCAAAGCTTTAGCCTCCTCATTTACAAAATCTCCATTGAATAATGAAAGTGCCTGAAGTGGTGTAACAGAAGTGCGACGACGCGGGCGTGACTCATCACAAACAGTAGAGTCAAATGCCTGCATAAACGGCATGTTAAGTGTACGCTGTTGATAGATATAAATGCTACGCTTACGGCCTTCTTGACCGACCTGAGTAGCCCACTTGCTTTCAGAGTACTTTACTATTTCAGCTATATCACCTGGGAGTGGTGGGAAAATCGGCAAACCATAAAGCTCATTATTAAGGCGTCCACTTACGGAAAGCACATTGTCTCGAATAGCCTCAGCATCAAGTCGACGTTGTTCAAACCGCCACCAAAGATCGTTCAAAGGATCAATATTTTGGGCGACTTCATTATCATGAAATGACGACTGCTGGTAAGTACTGGAGGTCACAATCAAACGATGCATTGCCTTCAGACTCCAGCGGCTATCGACAAATTGTCGCGCTAACCAATCCAGCAGCTCAGGATGGGTAGCCCCACCACTAAGTTTACCAAAATCACTAGGAGTCTTGACAATGCCACGCCCAAAATGATGATACCACAAGCGATTCATCATTACACGGGCAGTGAGAGGATTATCTGAACTAGCAATCCAATTAGCCAAAGCCATGCGACGACTCCGAGTAGGCCACCGCTTGAATGGATCAAGCCGAATAGCAGCCGGTTTCGAATCACCGGAAACGATACTCGGAAAACCAGCCTTCACAACCTTGCCATGGTTATCATACTCACCACGCAGTTTAACAGTAGTAACCGGTACACCTGGCTCATAAGGTGGTCCAAACGAGTGCCGTAAAGACATTGCCTGAGGACTGAGCCGCTTTAAATGTTGCTTCTCAAAACGACCACTGTTCTCGAGACTGTAAAACAGGTCTCGCTCCTTCTTAGTGAAAAGATCATTCGAATAATCATATACTTGATCACGAAGCTTGCGTTTACTAGCTGCCGTCGGATTAATGAATGAACCTACCATCTGGCCAGATCCCCCAACCTCAAATCCATATCCCTCACCAGTGTGATCAGCAGAAAACAAGATCACCATAGTACCAATCTGATCATCAAGAAATTTCACTACCCCTCCTCGGGAAATTTTGGCGCTCATAAAACTATTGTCAAAATACAACGCTGGCGCTTTCCCTAGACGAGTCAATTTCGGTTGGAGACTAGGATCATTTTGAATAAGCCTCACACCAGTAACCTTGTCCACCCAAGCAAGAACACTAGTATCTTCAGATGGATTAGGAGTCTCAGCATTTGCATCGAGATCCGAAGCATCGAGCCAGAAACGCAATCCATCAGTCGGCGGCTGCTGAAACAGCTGCCCCACTCTCTTATCATGAAGTTTCTGCTGAACATAACTATGGAGCAACTCAAGCTGTTCATTATTTAAAGAATTACCGTAAATCAGAATCTCAGCAACAGCCCCTCTATGCCCGGCGTTTTTTGATTGGCCAGTGCCTTCAGTATAGTCACCTATACTAAGGTAATCCGGCATAGAAAGATCTCCATACCATTTACCCTTATTCGAGCCACTCTTGCTTCCAAGAGACTTAGCCGGACTACCATCGGTTGAAAAAGCCCATGCCTTGCCATCGGTCGCCACGACAGAGTAATGCGGCTTTCCATCGGTGACGTTTGTACTATCGAAAATATAATCGTTCTCAAGATTTCCACCGTAAGCCTGGAGGCCAAAACCGGCGGCGGCCTGCGGAATACGCTGCTCAAATTCCTTTGTCAGCTTAGCAAGTTTCGATTTCGCCTCACTAGCTTCACGTTGAATCCGAGCACGAATATCATTGGTCAACTCTTCCTCCCCAGAGAGATAAAATCGGGCCGGCAAAGCCCCCCCAATCTGGAACCCATCCCCACGCAACGGAGGTGGGATTTGCACCGTCGAGAAAAAAGCCTGCATCCTGTAAAAATCGTCAATTGGTATAGCATCGTATTTGTGATCATGGCATTGGGCACAGCCCATAGTCAGGCCAAGAAAAACTGAACTGACAGTCGATGTCATTTCGCTTAAGAGCTCATGGCGCGTACGATCACCGCGCGGTTCAGTGAATGGAGCTAAACGTAAAAACGTCAACGCCACAGTGCGTTCTGCATCCATGCCCGGCAACTCTCCCGCCCCCATAATTTCACTAAATTCATCACCGGCAATTTGTTCACGAATAAATAAATTATATGGTTTATCACTGTTAAAAGAATCAATTACATAATCACGGTAACGCCAAGCATGAGGCATGTCGGGATCACCTTCGTAACCGGCGGTATCTGCATATCTAGCCAAATCAAGCCAATAACGTCCCCAACGTTCGCCATAACGCGGATTATTCAAAAGTTGATCAACCAAACGCGAGTATGCCATAGGATGGTGATCTTTAACGAAAGCATCAACTACTCCCGGCTCTGGCGGCACACCAAGTAAATCAAAATATAATCGGCGTATTAGCGTTCGGCGCTTAGCCGAAGGAGCAGGCTCAATATCTTTTGCTTCAAGCTTGGAAAGAATAAATGAATCAATTGGATTATTAACCCAATTGGTATTGGTAACTTCAGGAGGAACAACAACTGAAGCAGGTATGAAGGGCCAGTGCTTGGGAGCCTTCTTAATGCCAGCATCCTCCGATTGACCAATCGTAGTCAAACAAGACAATACTAATACTATAGCGAATTTTCGCATTTATCAGTTATACCCTACAAAAGAAATTAAGCTCGTAAATACCCGAATGCAATAAGCTGTTCATAATAAATGCACCGAATTTAGAAGATCATCCAAGCGAATTAATTTGCGGCATTGAATATCGACTCCAATGAAGTAAGTTTTCCACGCAAGTGGATTCATTATTCAAGAGAATTTGGCGATTGTTTTTGGGTGGGATGGCATTTCTCATCGGGTCATCTCTAGGACAAGCTGTCACACTATTCGACTACGAGTCATCATGGAAATTATGGCGAGGAAAAACTCCCCCCTCACGGCCAGATTACTTGGAGTGGATCAAAGTGGACTATGATGATTCAGAATGGGAGATTACTGACACCCCAGTTTTTTTCGGAGAGAAAGTAGAAACAGGCACTGAACTTACCGATATGAAAAGCAAGTATAACTCGTTTTTCCTACGGAATAAATTTTACTGTCCGGATCCTGAAAACATCACATCAGCAACTTTTCGAGCAAAAGCTGATGATGGGTTTGTTGCTTACATAAATGGCACTGAAGTTATACGATACAATGTCGAAACAGAAACACCTAAATACAATAGTAAAGCCTCAGATGCGGCCCCTGAACCGCTACGGTCTAAATTTCACAAAATTCCCAACTTCAAATCTATTTTAAAAAACGGGGAGAATATAATTGCCATTATTGTCCTAAACCAACGCCGAACAAGCCCAGACATTTTTTTTGATGCCAGATTTACTGTAGTTTCAAATGAAAATATCCCACCTACAGTCGCATCCACCGAACCACCTAGTGGATTGATCTCAAATCTGGATAAGGTCTCGGTCAACTTTTCCGAACCAGTCCAGGGATTACACGCCTCAGATTTGTTAGCGAACGGAAAACCGGCTATCTCGGTCGAGGGCTCTGGAGGTTCATGGACCTTCGAACTTGATTCTATTGATTATGGAAAAGTGCAACTTACCTGGGCTAATGAACATGGCATTAGTGATCAGGCACTAAAACCGAATCCATTCAATTCATCCACTGAAGGCAACAAC
>Ga0315327_10001568_pt1 | contig 11924 bp, 10 predicted proteins | sample M110032315metaG_FD_203460 | JGI IMG/M metagenome (GOLD analysis project Ga0315327, IMG submission 203460) | Ammonia-oxidizing marine archaeal communities from Monterey Bay, California, United States - M1 100m 32315 | ecosystem: Environmental > Aquatic > Marine > Coastal | place: USA: California... | reverse complement strand
CTAACCCCCTAACAAGAGTCGAGTCCTCATAAATAGGGATTTCTAAATTAATTAGACATTTTTTAATTTCTTCATAGTTTTTTAAATTATCTTTAGATAAAAATTCAATCAATTTTGGTGATTTTTGTACAACTTCGATATCTTCTTTATTTTTTGAGTCTAGAATCCTAAGAGGATTAGAGTTGATTTTATCTATACTTTCTCTTGATAATGAATTTTTATTTTCATTAAAAAAATTAGATAAGATTTTTTTGTAATCCTTTAGATTTTCTCTTGAACCTAATGAATTGATATGTAGTTTAATATTGTTATTTGGAAGAATTTTTTTTAATATTATATTTGCTAAATTTATTATTTCAATATCAGCAAACAAATCATTAGATCCAAAATTTTCAAAATTAATTTGATTGAACTGACGATACCTTCCTTTTTGTGGTCTCTCTCTTCTGAACATTTGACCAGTTCCAAAAAACTTAGCAGGCAAGTTATTTAAAAGTCCGTTTGATATAACTGCTCTTATCATAGGTGTCGTGTATTCAGGTCTAAGCGTAATCTCATCTTCATTTCGATCTTTAAAAGTATACATTTCTTTTAAAACTACATCGCTTTGCTCTCCTAAAGGCTTCTTAAAAAGTTCAGAATATTCAAAAATTGGTGTTATGAGTTCATTAAAACTAAATTGACTTGCTACTAATTTTACTTCAGAAATAATTTTATTAAATTTATTTATCTCTTCACCAAACAAATCATGAGCACCTCTAATTGGATTTATTTTCATACTATATCTCTATACTATTATTTTCAGCTTTTTTTCTAATAATATCCTCTAAATATGGAGCTAGATCCTTATCCTTAACTATATGATCTTTCTTACCATCAACATAAATCATATGTGTATTATTACCTCCTCCAGTTATACCAATATTTGTCATATTAGCCTCTCCAGGACCATTAACTACGCATCCAATAATTGAAACAGTGAGGGGTTTTTCAATATCCTCAAGTGATTTCTCTAATTTTTTTACTAGATCAATAACTTGAAATTGCTGTCTAGCACATGAGGGGCAAGAAATAATTTTTACCCCCCTATTTCTAATTCCTAATCCTTTTAAAATTTCAAATCCAACTTTCACTTCTTCTTCAGGCTCATCTGATAAAGAAACTCTTATAGTATCCCCGATTCCTCTAAGTAATAAGTTCCCCATACCTATTGAAGATTTTATTGATCCCGTTCTTTTTCCACCTGCCTCCGTAACTCCTAGGTGTAATGGATAATCACATGCTTCTGCAAGACCTTCATAAGCTTTTATCGCCATAAAAATATCAGAAGATTTTACACTTATCTTGAAATTAAAAAAATCATTATCTTCTAAAATTTTAATATTTTCTAGAGCACTTTCTATTAAAGCCTCAGGGTTAGGTTCCAAGTATTTTTCCAATATTCTTTTATCTAAGCTCCCAGCATTTACACCTATTCTTATGGAGCAGTTATTATCTTTCGCAGATTTTATTACATCGTTAACCTTTTCTTTAGAGCCAATATTACCAGGGTTTATTCTTAAACAACTTGCTCCATTGTCTGCAGCCTCAATTGCTCTTTTATAATGAAAATGTATGTCTGCAATAATAGGCACTGCACTATGTTTTGTAATTTCTTTTAGAGCTTGAGAAGAGTCTTTATCAGGAACTGATACCCTAACTAAATCTGCCCCAGTCTTAATAACTCTATCAATTTGATTAAGTGTAGCTTTAACATCTGAGGTTAAAGTGTTTGTCATTGTTTGTACTGTAATAGGATTATCTCCTCCAATTAGCACATCACCAACATTTACAACACGCGTTTTTCTTCTATTAATTTTTTGATATGGTCTTAACATCAATTTAATTACTAAAATCTTTACTTAAAACTAAAGAGTCGACCACCTGCCCTTTTTTTCCAATCTTACCTCTTACCGTCTGGTTGATTATAACGAGTATATGCCCAGCATTACCGGATGTTATTGAAAATTTATTATCTAAGGGATAAGAATATTCGTCATCTTTATTCATTAATTGACTAAATACAATTTCATTATTTCTATTTCTTAATTGCAGCCATGTATCATCAAGAATTTTTAAAGTTATAGTTGAAGATTTAACTGTATTATTTTTTGGCAGTGAAGCAATTGCACTTGATGATCCTATATTACTCTCTAATTCTGCAAAATTTTCTTCATTAACTTTTTTTGTATTATTACTTTTAACTAAACCCTCTACACTGGCCTTTTCAATAATTGCAATATAGTTTTCAGGCAAATCTGGAATCAAAGCATATTCTTTTGACGGTTTATCAACTTCAACAAATAAAAAATAAAATGTTGTAAATATCATTATTATTAAGGAAAAAGAAAATATTTTATTTGAATATAATAAATTATTTATAACCTTTGGTTTTCGAATATTTATTTTTATATTTTCATTAGGTTGATGTTGTTTTTTAAATTGGTCAACTAATTCATCTTGATTTAAGTCTAAAAAAGAACAGTAAGATCTTAAGTGTCCTAAAATAAAGACATAATCAATATTATTTTGGAAATGATCATTTTCAATATCATCCAAAATTTCTTTAGAAATATTTAATTCATTAGAAATATCTAAAATTGATAATTTTTTTATATTTCGATTTTTTTTTAAAATTTGTCCAACAAGCTCCATAAATACAACTTTATAGATTATAAACCTCATGCAATGATTTGACAGCAATATTTGTGTGTTTTACATCAATTAAAACACTAATTTTTATCTCAGATGTTGAAATAGCAAGTATATTAATTGCATTTTTAGCAAGGGTTTTAAACATTTTTTCAGCAACACCAGATTGAGACATCATACCCATACCTATAACAGAAATTTTTGCTACATTTTTATCTAAAATCAGAGATTTGTAATTCAAAATGTTATTACTTTTCTCTAGGACAGATTTAGTTAAATGATAATCTTTCTGATTAATAGTAAAAGTAATATTTGCAGATATTCCATCTTGAGATATGTTTTGGACTATCATATCTACATTGATATTATTTTCGGTCATTAGACTAAAAATTTGGGCAGATATACCTGGTTTATCTAGTATTCCTGAAATAGTCACTTTAGCTTCTTTATCGCTATAACTAACACCACTAACAATTTCTTTTTCTATTAACTCTTTTTCATCAACTATAAATGTGCCTGTCTTTTTTGTAAGAGAAGATAATACCTGTAATGTTAAATTATTTTTCATTGCCAATTCAACTGATCTAGTATGTAAAACCTTTGCTCCTGTTGATGCCATTTCAAGCATTTCCTCATATGACATTTTAGAAATTTTTTTTGCCTTTTTTTCTATATTAGGATCTGTTGAGTATACACCCTCAACATCAGTATAAATATCACATCTTTCAGCTTTTATTGCAGATGCAATAGCTACAGCTGTTGTATCAGAGCCACCTCTTCCAAGAGATGTAATGTTTCCCTCAATGTTTATTCCTTGAAATCCTGCTAAGACAATTACATCATAATTTTCAAAATAAGATTCTATCCTTTTCTTATCAATTTTTAATATTTTTGCTTTTTCATGATTATTATCCGTAATGATAGGTATTTGCCATCCTAATAATGGAATTGATTTAATATCTTGAGCTTTTAAAAGTGAAGATAGCAAACCTATAGTAACTTGTTCGCCTGAAGTTAAGACTAAATCACTTTCTATAGAATTTTGCTCACCTAATTCATCTAAATAAGATTGCAGCTTATTAGTTTCACCAGCCATAGCAGATAGGACTACAATTACTTTATGATTTTTTACTTCAGCTGAAACTATATTAACAATATTTTTTAATTTTTGAATACCTGCAACTGATGTGCCGCCAAATTTCATTACTATTGTTTTCATAAATATATGGATGATTAAATATACTTGGGTATTATTATTATTAGTATAAAAAACAAGGTTTAACATGGAAATAAAATCAAAAAAAAGCGAATTTAATCATTTTTCCAAGCTGGCAACTGAATGGTGGAATAAAAATGGAATATTTAAAATTTTGCATGATATTCAGCCGATTAGAATAAAATACATTCAAGATACTCTTAATAAAAAGAAATTAAATAAACTGAAAATTCTAGACGTAGGGTGTGGTGGAGGATTAGTATCTGAGGGAATAGCTAAATTAGGAGCGGATGTAACTGGAATAGATTTTATAGAAGAAAATATCAGAGTTGCAAAAAAACATGCAAAGCAAAGCAAATTAGAAATAAATTACATTGTTAAAGATTTTGAAAAAGAAAGATTAACCTCTAAATATGATGTAATTATTATTTTTGAAGTCCTAGAACATCTAGAAAATTGGAAGTCTTTTTTAGAAAAAATTCAAAAAAATCTCAAACCAAAAGGTGTATTGATTGCCTCTACTATAAATAGGAATTTAATTTCTAAATTTCTTACAATAGATTTAGCAGAAAATTTATTAAAATGGATACCACTTAATACACATAATTATTACAAATTTATAAAGCCTGAAGAATTAAAAGATAACTTAACTGCAAATAATTTTAAAAAAATAGAATTTAGTGGACTAAGCTATAATATATTTAAACAAAAGTGGGAGATGAACAATAATAAAAAAGTAAATTATTTTTGTAGCAGTTTTTTAAATTAGTTATTTTTTTTTGATGATTGGAATGGGAGCGTAGTTATTTTGATTTCCTCTTCAATTAATTCTTTAGCTTGATCAATAGTCGCCTCACCATATATAGGCCTGTCATTTGTTTCCCCATATTTTATCTTTTTTGCTTCATCAGTAAATTTGTCTCCAACATAATCAAAATTTTCTTCAACGATTTTTTTTATTTTCTTTATATTACTTGCTAAAGTTTTTTGATTTTTAAATATCTTAGAATTACTTTTTTTTCCTAGGTTAGGTGCAACAAGAGCTTTTTTGATATTTAAACTTTCACAATTTGGACAACTAATTAATTTATTTTTTTTTTGCTTATTAAAAGCTAAAGTATTATCAAACCATCCTTCGAAAGAATAGTCACATTCAATACATAATAAATTAAATACAATCATATTACCAATATTATATCAATTTTTACTTTGTCAATGCTTGCTCAATATTTTTATTTTGTATTTCTAATAACAAAACATTTTTATTAAACTTAAAATTAACAACTGAGTTTTTAGGTATAGAAATTCCGTTGTTCTTATTTAAAACTATAGTGTTAAATTTTTTATCATTCTGATAGATATCAAAATTAGCAGATTCATTAAATGGTATAAATAATGAATCATATTCAATAATTTTTTTACTAATTGACAAAGATTCATTAAAATACTTTACTGAAATGACTATATTTTTTTCAATATTCTTTTCAAAGTCTAAATTTTGCTTATTAGGAAATTTTTGCTCAATTATTAAAGATAGGCATTTTTCAATAACATTTACTTTTAATGTTTCTAAAAAATTAAGGCCTTTAATTTTATCATTTAAAGCGTTAACTTCAGCGACAACAATGTCAGATATATTATTTACAAGAATTTCCATTAGTAGTTTATATATATTTTAATGATAAATAAAAAATATCTTAAAAACTTAAGATGTAAAGAAATCAATAACAAAAATGACTTTATTTTTAATTGTTACAGTGAAGCAATTATAGACTCTTTAGAAATTATAAGACTTAATTTTCAAAATATTTTAATTTTAGGAGATCAGGGAACAATGATTTATAAATTTGTTCAAAAAAAATTCAATAATTCCTCAATTAAAGTTTATGATTTTAATAATATCAACTCAAATAATACAATTGAAAAAATTAAAGACATTGATCTATTAGAAATTGAGAAGAATAAATATGATTTGATAATAAGCAACATGATCCTAAGCCTTAGTGATAATCTTGAAAATCTTTTACATAAAGTAATTAATTCTCTTACACCAAATGGTTTTTTTCTTGCTACAATCCCATCGTTAGAAAATTTTTATTCTTTAAAATCAGCAATGATAAAAACTGATATTGAGATTTATGGTGGTGCTTATAATAGATTTAATAAAACAATCGAACTTCAACAACTAATTGAGATTTTAAAAAAAAATAATTATACAAACCCATCTGTAAATTTAGAAATTATAAAATTAGAATATCAGACATTTAATAAATTACTTCTTGATGTTCGCTCTATGAATTTATCATATTATTATGATGATAAAAAAAATACTTTTGAGAATAAAAATTATTTTAAAAAATTAGAAAAAAATTATAGTAAAAATAAAAAGAATAATTTTGATGTTACAAGTAATTTTTATATTGTTACTGGGTGGAAAGATCATTCTTCCCAGCAAAAACCCTTAAAACCAGGGCAGGTCAAGAATAAATTAAAAGATTTTTTATAAAAATTTAAGATCTGTAATCTGCATTAATTCTTATGTATTCATTATTTAAATCATTGCCATAAATAACTTGTGAAGCATTACCTAAGCCTAGACTTACCTTTATTTCAATTATTTTATTTTTCATATATTTGTCAACCTTAGATAAATTAATATTACAGTTTTTTTTACCTCCACTTCCCAAAAGGTTATTGCCAAATCTAATCTTAATTTTGTCTTGATTGATTTTTTCTTGAGTTTTTCCAATTGCCATCACTACCCTACCCCAGTTTGCATCCTCTCCTGCAATTGCTGTTTTTACAAGAGGTGAATTAGCTATTGAGAAGGCTATATTTTTTGCTTGTTTTTTATTTTTTGCTTTAATTACACTTACTTTAATAAGCTTGTTGACACCCTCACCATCTGTAATAATCTTCATTGATAATTCTCTCATGACTTTGTTGAGGCAGCTAGAAATTTTATTATAATTTTTTTTTATATCTATTTTTTTTAAAGGATTTGAAAAAAGTATCAAAGTGTCACTAGTTGAGGTATCACTATCAACCGTAATAGAGTTAAAAGTTTCTTCAAGATTATCTGATAACAACTTCTTCAATTTACCTGATGCAATCTCACAGTCTATAAAAATATATGCGAGCATAGTCCCCATATTTGGATTTATCATTCCGGAACCTTTTGCAAACCCAAAGCAATTAATAGTTTGTTTATCTATTTTGAGATTATGTACTGAAGTTTTTACAAAAGTATCTGTAGTCGAAATAGATCTTGCGGCATCAATTAGTCTTTTTTCTTTTGAGATGGGTAATAATTTTATTTGTTTACTGATTAAATTTGGATCAAACTGCTCTCCAATTACACCAGTTGAAGAAACTAATATTTCATGTGTTGAGCAAGATAATAATTTTGCCAGTTGTTCTGTATATTTATCAATATTTTTTATTCCTTGAGCGCCGGTATGAGCATTTGCATTCCCTGAGTTTACTATTAATGCTTTACATCTTCCCTTGTTATTTTTTTTATCCCAGATAATTGGCGCAGAAGGTGTTGTTGTAAGTGAATATTTAGAAGCTATATTTATAACCTTATCAAATATAATAATTAAAAGATCATCATTTTTCTTTTTTAAACCTGAATGAAAGGTAAATATTTTAAAACCTTTAGGACTTAAATCCTTATAATGTTTAGGAGCAAAAGGAGAATTTGATTTTAAGTATAATCTATCGTTACTTTTAAGGTCTAAATCCTTAGTAGCGTTCTTGAATTTCATATGATAACAGCCACATATCATAATATGCTTAATATTGTTAACAAATTATTTGGAAATCTAGGTTCTAACAATCTAAAAAAATATAGTAAAATTGTTAAAAAAATTAATGATTTTGAAACAAAAATTTCTAAATTAAGCGATGAGGAACTTCAAAATAAAACTGAGTATTTCAAGAAAAAATATCATCAAGAAAAAACTCCAATTGACGAAATATTACCAGAAGCATTCGCCGTAGTAAGAGAGGCTTCGGTAAGAACTCTGCAAATGAGACATTTCGATGTTCAGCTCATTGGAGGAATTGTTTTGCATGAAGGTAAAATTGCTGAAATGAAAACAGGTGAAGGTAAAACTCTTGCTGCTACTCTGCCTGTTTACTTAAATGTGATAGCAGACAAATCAGTTCATATAGTAACTGTAAATGATTATTTAGCTAAAAGAGATGCATCATGGATGGGGAAAATTTACAATTTTCTTAACATAAGTGTTGGTTGTGTAAATTCAGATACTGATCATGTAACTAGACCAAAAGAATATGAGTGTGATGTCGTCTATGCAACAAATAATGAAATTGGATTCGACTATTTAAGAGACAATCTTAAAGGTGACTTCGCAAATCTATGTTTCAAAAAAGATGCATTTGCAATTGTTGATGAGGTAGACAGTATATTAATTGATGAAGCAAGAACGCCATTAGTTATTTCTGCAGAGTCAAACTCTTCAATTGATTTATTTCCTAAAATTAATAAAATAATTAAACTTTTTAAAACAACAGATTATGAGATTAATGAAGAGGGTAAATCTATACTTCTAACTAATGAAGGGATGGAGTTTGCAGAAAAGCTTCTTTTAGATAATAACCTTATTAAAGAAGGTACTCTGCAAGATCTTGACAATATGGCATTGAATCATAATATTATTCAAGCATTAAGAGCGCATAAATTATTTATAAAGGACAAAGACTACATACTTAAAGATAAGCAAATAGTAATTATTGATGATCTTAGTGGACGACCAATGGAAGGAAGAAGATATGGCGATGGATTGCATCAAGCGATTGAAGCAAAAGAAAATCTGGTAATACAAAAAGAAAATCATACAATTGCTTCAGTAACTTATCAGAATTTTTTTAGATCTTACCACAAACTAAGTGGCATGACTGGCACCGCTCTTACTGAAGCAAATGAATTTGAAGGAATTTATAATTTAGGCGTTGTATCGATACCTCCTAATTTAAAAGTAAACAGAATTGATCAGAATGATCAAATTTTTATGTCAAAAAAAGAAAAATATGATGCTGTATTAAGCCTAGTCAAAGAGCGACATAAGAGAAAACAACCTATATTAATTGGTACAACTTCCGTTGAAAATTCTGAATTAATATCACAAATCTTAAATAAAGAGAATATTGGTCATTCTATATTGAATGCAAAACAACATGAAAAAGAAGCAGAAATTATTGAAAAAGCTGGTATGCCTGGTAACGTAACCATATCAACTAACATGGCAGGTCGAGGTACAGATATTAAATTAGGTAATGACAATCTTGTTCTAAAGGATCAAGCAATAAACTCTGGTGGTTTGCTAGTAATAGGAACTGAAAGACATGAGAGTAGAAGGATTGATAATCAATTACGCGGTCGATCTGGGCGACAAGGCGATATTGGGGAAAGTGTTTTTTTCCTATCTTTAGAAGATGATTTAATGAGAATTTTTGGCTCTAAAACTTTAGAAAATGTACTAGGTAAGTTAGGCTTAAAGGAAGGGGAGGCGATAACTCATTCATTAATAACTAGATCACTTGAGAGAGCTCAACAAAAAGTTGAAGCTCATAATTATGACATCCGAAAGCAAATATTAAGATTTGATGATATTTTGAATGATCAAAGAAAAATAATTTATCAAAATAGAAGAGAAATCTTAATAACTAAGGATCAATCTAAAATTATTAATGAAATGATTGATGATTATATTAATGAAATAATTATTGAATGCATACCTCCAAAAAAATATTCACATGAATGGAATTCTGAATTATTGAAACTAAAGATCGAAGAAACATTTAACACTTCTCTTCCAGTAGAAAGCTGGTTTGAAGAAGATGGAGTTGATGAAGAAGAAATTAAAAAAAGAATAAAAGACCAAGTAAATCAAGAATTAAAAGATAAAAAACATAAATATTCAGAAGAACTTTTTGAATTTGCTGAAAAAAGAGTGATGTTATTTCAATTAGATAAAGATTGGAGAGAACATTTAGCTGCTATGGATATGTTGCGTGGTAGTGTAAATTTAAGAGCTATGGGAGGGAAAGATCCTTTCTTTGAATATAAAAGGGAATCTTTTGATTATTTTGATGAAATGTTGTCTAATCAAAATCAAAGAGTCTTAAAGACACTATTTGGAATAGAATTGATTAACGAAAAACAAAAAAATAATAATGAGGTAATCAAAAAACAACCTAATAGAATCATTACTAAAAAAATTGGAAGAAACGATGAATGTCCTTGTGGTTCAGGAAAAAAATACAAAACTTGTCACGGATCTTAATTAGCTGAAGTAATATTTAAGTATTTTTCATTTCTAATATTTTTTAGACTTTCTGATGTAAGAGAATTTAGAGTTTCCAAATTACTAATAAGCTCTTTTTTTAGTATTTGAGCTTGTTCATCTGGGTTTCTGTGAGCACCACCAGGCACCTCCTTAACTACTGAGTCAATAATTTTATTAAATAAACAATCTTGTGCTGTTATCTTAAGGTTTTCTGCTGCTTTTTGAATAAAGTCACTATTTCTCCAAAGAATTGACGCACAGCCTTCAGGCGAGATAACTGAATATATAGAGTGCTCGAGCATTAACACTTTATCTGCAGTTGCGAGAGCAATGGCACCGCCAGAGCCACCTTCTCCAATAACTACAGAAATAATTGGGGAGTCAATTTTTAAAGAGACTAAGATTGAAGAAGCAATTGACTCTGATTGACCTCTTTCTTCAGCTTCTTTTCCTGGAAAAGCTCCAGCTGTATCAACAAGAGTAATAACTGGAAGATTAAATTTATTTGCTATCATCATCAATCTTTGAGCTTTTCGATAGCCCTCTGGCTTCGCCATTCCAAAATTATGTTTAATTCTAGTGTCCATAGAATTACCCTTTTCAGTACCAATAACTATAACTGATTGACCAGATAGGTCAGCCAAACATCCTAGTATAGCACTGTCGTCTGAAAATTTTTTATCTCCATGTAAATATACTATATTTTTAAATATTAAATTTATGTAATCTAAAGCATGCGGTCTATTAGCATGCCTTGCAACTTGAACTTTTTCCCATGCTGATAAATTAGAATATATTTTTTTAAGTAAAAAATTTTTTTTTTCTAATAATTTTGTCTTTTGATTATTATAATTATTATCATTAGAGTTGAGTTTATTAATTTGAATATCAATTTTTTCAACATCACTCTCAAAATCAAAATATCTATTCATCAAAAAATCTCAAACTCATCTAATATTTCTAAGATAATTGGTTTAATTAAAAGTCCATTTTCATATAATTTAAAAGCTTCTAAAATTAATTTTAAATGTTCTGGATGTAATTCTATCCATTTTTTATTATTGATTGAGATTAATGATAAAATAAATAGCGATATATTATTTTGATCCACCATATTGCTATTAATATCTCGTATTATAAAATAAGAAGGCATCAATCTATCATCAGAGATATTCATATATAAGGAGCTATCTGAAGAAATTTGACTTATATCCAAAAAATTAACTAATACTTCAAGACTTTCAAGTGTCTTTTGATCATTTATTGTATTTAAGTTTTCATAATTTTTAGATATGTATTTGATAATTGTATCTAATTGATTTGTTTCATTTAAATCAATTAAAAACTTAGCATACTCTATTTTTTCATTTTTAACGTTAGAATTTTCAAATAAATTTATCCATTTTATCGCCTCGATATAGTTTTTATTTGAAATATAAGCAAAGGCAATTTCTAAACCAAATTGATTATTTTCAGATGTTGGATTAATTGTTTCTATAATTTTATTAGTAATATTATAGGCTATTTCTTCTAAACCAGAGTCCTTAGCAAAATTCCAGTAATCTAAAATAACCTTTAATCTTTCATCAGGAAAAATTTGGATATTAATAAGCTGATAATAGAAGGCCATTATCATTTCTTTATCATTATTAAGAGAATTAATAGTTTCTTCTGAATTATTAAATTGTTTAGAGTTAAAA
>Ga0315327_10001564_pt1 | contig 11941 bp, 11 predicted proteins | sample M110032315metaG_FD_203460 | JGI IMG/M metagenome (GOLD analysis project Ga0315327, IMG submission 203460) | Ammonia-oxidizing marine archaeal communities from Monterey Bay, California, United States - M1 100m 32315 | ecosystem: Environmental > Aquatic > Marine > Coastal | place: USA: California... | reverse complement strand
GAACCGATGTTTTGGAAATTTCCTGGTTATTAGGTTCACTCATTTGGTATGCAGCAATTATTTTTGCAATTTCATTTGTAAATAAGAAAGCAAGGCTGGGTTATCTAATTGGAGGTGTATTGGCGTGGATAACAATGGCATTTTGGTTATTTGATAATTTTTACGTGGTGTTTGATATATCGTTAGTGGCAGCACAGCCAAGTATTGATATAACATTGCGAAATTTCATAGGAGTTGCATTTGCAGGGTTGGCCGTATTTTCATCGCATAATGTGTTTCACAAAGTCAGAGTTTATCAAGCAAGAGGAGAATCCGTGTCAGAATCAGCTGCCGCAGAAGTTCCAAATGGAGCAAGACCTGTATACAATACAGATTTTTCATAATAAAAAAATAAACTCTAAAATAATATACGCCGGGAGAGGGATTTGAACCCCCGTGTGCAATGCACAGACGCTATCCTGTAATGAGATTTCGAGGCGTCCGCCTTGGACCAAGCTTGGCTATCCCGACACAATAATGATCATTATGCCCTAAAATAGTGAATCGATTAAAACAGTAAACACAAAAACCAGGAATATTATATTATAACATGGGATTAGACCTAAAACCACTGTTAATTCGTGAGAAGACAAAACTTGAATCATTTGCAAATAAAATTGTAGCAATTGATGCATACAATGCAATTTATCAATTTCTAGCAATAATTCGTGGTCCAGATGGAATGCAGTTGACAGATTCGCAGGGTAGAGTTACTAGCCACATGACAGGATTATTTTATAGAAATATCAATTTCTTATCATTAGGAATAAAACCAGTATATGTTTTTGATGGAAAACCACCATCACTAAAATCAGCAGAGATTGAACATCGGAAAAGAATCAAAAAAGATGCCACCATAAAATACGAGAGGGCATTATCTGAAGGAAATATGGAAGATGCCAGAAAATACGCACAGCAAACAACTTCAATGAGAGATGGAATGGTTGATGATTCAAAACATCTTTTAGATTTATTTGGAATTCCACACATTCAAGCACCATCTGAAGGTGAAGCAACAGCCGCACTACTGACAAAAACTGGGATGGTTGATGTTGCAGCAAGTCAAGACTTTGATTCAATATTATTTGGAGCCAAAAATCTGGTTAGGAATTTTACAAACAGTGGAAGAAGAAAATTACCTAACAGAAATACGTATATCGAAATTGAGCCTGAAATAATTAACTTCCAAAAAAACCTAGATAAACTTGGTATTACACAAGAACAGCTTATCGATGTGGGAATTTTGATTGGGACTGATTTTAATCCAGATGGATTTGAAAGGATTGGGCCAAAAACAGCAATCAAAATGATAAAAGAGCATGAAAGGTTGGAGGACATCGTACAAATTCAAGAGCAATTAAAGCAAATTGATTATGACGCAATACGCAAGATCTTTTTAGAACCTGAAATTGCCAAAGTGGATAAAATTGAATTTGGTCAGATTGATTATGATGGCATTGCAGAGTACTTGTCAAATGAGAGAAGTTTCTCACGTGATAGAATCGACTCATCGCTAAACAGACTAAAAAAGAGTCTAGAAAAAAAGAGCCAAACTTTAGAAAAATGGTTTTAATCTATTTTTTTTGGTTCCTTTCTGGCACACTCGATACAAAGTTTGCCTACTTCAAAAACATAAAGTAGTTTTTGACAATTTGTACACCGTCTTTCTGTTCTAGTTTTATCATAACCATATGGCATAAATCATTTAGACATTTCATAAATAAGAGTATAATGATGGTTTATGACATAGATTGTCTTAACTTATGCTGACTCATTCCAATCTTCTTTCTGCCATCTTTGATTAATTTCATGGCACAGTCAAGTGATTCTTGATATGTATGAGATGAAAGTTTCCTAGAACATAGATTACAAACTATATCATTCATCGAATATATCACTGCATTATACTAAAAAAGTTCAGCGATCTGAGATATCAATCGATTTCTGTATCTCATTAAAAGCAGATTGAACTTCAGTAACTGCGGCACCATCTTCCAATGTACTAACATCACCAACTTTTTCCTTGTTTGCAATTGCCTTGAGTAATCTACGCATGATTTTTCCACTACGTGTTTTTGGAAGTTTAGAGACAATGTAAAATTCCTGAGGTATAGCAATTGCACCAACACTATTTCTGACAGTATTTCTTAATTCATTCATTAGTTTTTCTTGTGTAATTGTTACACCTTCATTTAAAACAACAAATGCAATGATTGATTCACCCTTAATTTCATCAGGAATACTACATACTGCAGATTCTGCCACGTAATCATGAGAAACTAAACTGCTCTCAAGCTCTGCTGTTCCAATTCTGTGTCCTGCGACTTTTAATACATCATCAGATCTACCTAGCAGCCAAAAATAACCGTCAGAATCACGTATGGCATAATCACCTGGATAATACTTATTTTCAAACTTTGACCAATAGACATTTTTGTATTTTTCATCATCATTCCAAAGTGTCATCAACATTCCCGGCCATGGATTTTCTATTATCAATGAACCCTTTGTGTTTGTAGGTACTTCTTTTCCATCTTCATCTACAACGCTAATGCTTACACCTGGAATTGGTTTTGTCGCAGAACCTGGTTTTAAGAAATTTGATTCTATTCCAGGTAAAGATGAAATCATCATGCCGCCGGTTTCTGTCTGCCACCAAGTATCAATGATAGGACAATGTTTCTTTCCAATCACATTAAAATACCATTTCCAAACTTCAGGATTTATTGGTTCACCTACAGTTCCAAGTAGTCTTAAAGTTGATAAATCAAATGAGTTTGGTTTTTCATCACCGAACTTCATAAACATTCGTAATGCAGTTGGTGTTGTATAAAATATTGTTACATTATATTTTTGAATTATATCCCACATTCTAGATATATTAGGATAATCTGGTGCACCTTCATACATTACTTGTGTAGCACCATGTAATAATGGACCATAAACTACATAGCTATGACCAGTGACCCAACCAATATCTGCAGTACAAAAATAGATATCACTATCTTGGATATCAAATGCCCATTTGTATGTTGAATGTAAATGTGTAAGATATCCACCTGTGCCATGTAAGACACCTTTTGGTTTTCCAGTTGTACCAGAAGTATAAAGTATGTAAAGTGGATGGGTGCTTTCTAATTTTTCTGCATCACATTGATCAGATGCATGTTTCATTAGTTCTGACCATAAATGATCTTTTTCATTTAATGTAATTCCCTCTTTGACTCTTTCAAAAACTATTACATGCTCAACAGATTTTACTTCTGAAACAGCTTCATCTACTATATCTTTTAATTTGATAATCTTACCTTTACGAAAACCACCATCAGCAGTAATAACAATTTTTGATTCTGAATCTTCAACACGGTCTTTTAACGAAGTTGAGCTAAAACCTGAAAACACTACTGTATGAATAGCCCCAATTCGTGCACATCCTAACATGGATATTACCAATTCAGGTACCATTGGTAGGTAAATTGTTATCCTGTCGCCTTTTTGAACACCGAGTGATTTTAGAACATTAGCAAATTTTTTTACCTGAATGAACAACTCGGCATAGGAAATAGCTCGCTGACTCGCATCTTCACCCTCCCAAAATATAGCAATTTTATTGGATTTCTCTGGTTGATGAATATCAAGCGTATTATATGACGCATTAAGTAATCCACCCTCAAACCATTTGGCGAATGGTGGATTCCAGTTTAATGTGGTATCCCAATGTTTAAACCATTTTAGTGATTTTGCCTGGTTTTCCCAAAATCTAATAAAATCTTCATGTGATGATTTTCGTATATCTGGATACGAGTTTCCTAAATTTATTTCAAATTTTTCAGATACCATACTTGGTTTAAAAAAAAGTAATTAGTAAATGTTAAAAATATTATAAAATTATTCAGAACGCATACGCTTTAGCCACTCTGGTTCTGGTTCAGATGGTGATTTTGATTCATTCTTCTGACTTTCAGGTGGGATTACCATTGGAGGTCTTGGAACATTATTTTCTGCTTTTGTTTCACTTGGTGGTTCGGGTAAATGTGTTTGTGCTGATATTTGTTGATTGCTTCCTGATAGATATGAAACCGCAGAATCCTGTATTTGGTGAGATTCAGGTTCTGTAGGAATTACATCCTCAAGGGAGAGATTGGATAGCCTAGATTTGACTTTGTCAATCTCATCTTTCTCGTGTTTCATATGTTGAAGTATTTCGTCAGTTTCTTTTTTAACTAAATCGAATGTCTCCTGAGAAATCTCGTTACTCTTACTTTGAACTTTTGCATCAAACAGCATAACTTTTACAGATTTAATTTCTGCATCGATTTCAACGATTCTTTCCTCTAATTCAGAAATAATTTCAGATTCAGTTTCCTTGAGCGAGTTTAATTTGCTCTTGTATTTCTCATGAATTAATTCTGCATCAGATTTCATTTTATCGTTGTCAGAGACAATTTCCATTAACGCAGTAAGACGTCGGACAGTGAGCTCCTTTTCTCGGAGTAGACGTTGTGAGTCCAATCGCCATTTTGGTATGAAAATTACTACTTCGGGGTTGTTTGGGTTTGGTTGTAATACGAGCTGTGAATATGGTACTTGTTTTAAACAACCTGAACCACAGTTGATACCAACAGTCTGAGTTGAACCATCAATATCAGTGGTGGTGCCTAAAATTTTACCCATTGGAGCCCCATACATATCCTTGACAGGTTTTCCAATGATCACAGCCCCACTATCACTCATGACGAATAGTTTCTTGTTTCATATAACCAACAAAGTGTTAACAAGCTTAGAATTTTTAGTAGAAAGAAATTAACTAAATTAACACTATAGGCACACAATCGGAATTTTAAAATTAATAAAAAATTGTTAAATTGTAATGATTGAGAAAGACGAGGTAAGTGAGATACTTGAGTTTATTTCACAGTATTGGATTAAATTAAAAAATGACCCAGACAACGAGGCATTAAAAATGCTACCAAGTAGATTTTGGATGAAATCTCTTGGAGGTCCGGTTGGAAATAAAGATGGGCCAAAAGGTAGATGGATAACTACTTTGATGTACACTGAAGACCCAGAAATGGATAATGCATTCAAAGAGGTCTTGAAACGTTGGCAATCTAAAGGACAGCAAACAAGTACTGAAGTTCCAAAAAAATCACCCGATCTAATTCAAATTAAAAGAGAATAAGATTAATACTAATTAGAAGGCTTGGTTTGTATTGCCAAAGTTTTCCAACAATGAAAAAAATATTCTAATAAAACATTTTTCTAATACTGAAAACTCTGTTTTTGCAATAACTACACCAAAACAAGTTGATCGTGGTGCATTGATGTCAAGATATAGTAGAACTGACAAAGATATGAGGAGAATATTCCTGGATGAGTTTCTGAAAAATAAAAACAGAGGTGAAGAATTCTATACACGAGTTCTATTAGAATATGGGGATGATTCAGTTGCCGAATTAGGTAGTGCACAAATTGCTATAGAAGGGCTTTCAAACATTGCAGTTAAAAAAATTGAAGATCGTAGAATTGGTTTCTCATATTTAGAAAAATCTTCAAGATATGTATCATGGGATAAAAAAATTAATGGTAAATACAAATTTTATCGAGAGCCTACAATAATGAAAACACGTCATGCTGATAAATATTTAGAAGCATGTAATTTAGATTTTGAAATTTATACAAAAAATATACAGCCAATGCTGAAGTTGATTCGTGAAAAAGATTCAATTGAAAATTATACATTTAGAGATAAATCAGGAAAAGAAAAAAAGTTTTCTCAGCTTAAAGATCAAGATAAAATTAAGTCAGCAGGTAGAATATACAATGCTGCAACAAAAGCTAAGGCACTTGATGCACTAAGAAGTCTACTACCTGCATCAACTTTAACAAATGTTGGAATAACTGGAAATGGTAGAGCATTCGAGTATCTTCTTAGTATACTTTTTAGTTCAGAATTAGATGAAGAAAAAATACTAGCATCTCAAATCAAGCGTGAATTAGATAAAACGGTCAAATCTTTTGTTAGAAGAGCTAATGACAAATATGGAAAAGCTCTCCAATTATACATTACAAACATAAGGAAAATCTCCCAAAATCTATGCAAAAAACATGTAATTGGGACTCCCAGGCATGGAAATAAGGTAAAATTAGTTGAATGTGGAACTGAATCAGATTCTATAAACAGTGTAATTACAGCATTAATCTACGAGCAATCTCCCAGTATAACTTTTGCAGAAATACAAAAGAATGTTAAAAAAATTAATGTGAAAGAAAAAATAAAAATCATTAATGACTTAGCTGCAATTCGAAAAAATAGAAGACATAGACCACCACGTGCATTTGAAATGGTTAATTATACATTTGATTTAGTTACAAATTATGGAATGTTTAGAGATTTTCATAGACATAGAGCACTAACTTTAGAGAGACAGCTGTTAACAACTAATAATGGATTTGATATTCCAGGTGAAGTAGTAGAGTTAGGAATTAAAAAAGAATTCAATAATTGTATGAATTTTACAAAAGATGTTTTTAATTTAATTAAGAAAAAAAATCCAGTCCAAGGACAGTATGTTGTTAATTTTGCATATAATTATCCATATTTTATGAACATGAATTTACGTGAAGCAACTCATCTAATTGAACTTAGGACAGTACCACAAGGACACACTGACTATCGAAAAGTCGCACAAAAAATGTTTAAGTCAATTAAAAAGAAACACCCAATTTTATCTGAGATAATGAAATATGTTGATTTAAATGAATATGAGTTAGAAAGATTTGAATCAGAAAAACGTACTGAAGAAAAAAGGAGTAAAAATTGACATACAAAATTTTCAAAACAGATGAAGATTGGAAAGAGCAGTTATCTCCAGAACAATTTAGAATATGCAGAAAAAAAGATACTGAAATGCCGTTTACTGGAATCTATAATGATTGTAAAGAAAAAGGAATGTACAATTGTTTGTGTTGTGGCACACAGCTTTTTTCATCTGATTCAAAATTTGATTCTGGTAGTGGCTGGCCCAGTTTTTTCAAGTCACTAAATGATGAAAATATAGAATATGTGAAAGATGTTGGATATGGAATGGAAAGAACTGAAGTTAATTGTAAACAATGTGGTTCACATCTGGGTCATGTTTTTGATGATGGTCCAGAACCAACAAATCTAAGATACTGCATAAATTCTGCTTCGTTAGATTTGAAAAAAAGTTAAACTAAATAATACAGCGATAGTGGCGAAGTTATGCGAATCATATTATGTGGATTTGGTGTTGTTGCACAAAGTCTATCATCATTACTTGAATCAAGAACATCCGACCTCTATTCAAAATATGGCATGAAACCTAGAATAGTTGGGGTATTTGATAGTCAAGGTAGTGCATATGATAATTCTGGGTTAGATTTGGAAAAATTAGTTAATGCAAAAAAAGAATCTGGCAGTGTTAAATCATATGACAAGTTGCAAGAAAATATCTCAGGATTAGATATGATAGAAAATCTTGATGCCGATGTATTAATTGAAACAACTGCTAGTAATTATAAAGACGCCGAGCCCGGAATGAGTCACATTATAGCTGCAATGAAAAAAAGATTACATGTAGTCTCTGTGAATAAAGGACCACTTGCATTAGCATTTCCATCTCTTATGGAACTAGCAAAATATAATCAAGTTTTATTAAGATTTAGTGGTACCGTTGGTGGTGGAACACCAATACTTGACTATGCTAAAAACAGTTTACGCGGAGAAAAAATTATTTCATTTCAAGGAATTTTGAATGGAACAACAAATTATATCTTAACAAAGATGGCAAATGGTTTGTCATTTGATGATGCATTATCAGATGCAAAAAATAAGGGATATGTTGAAGCTGATGAATCACTCGATTTAGATGGCTTAGATGCTGCTGCAAAATTAGTTATTTTAGCAAATTGGATAATGGGACTAAAGGTTACAATGAAAGACATAGAAAAAATTGGAATTAGGAAATTAACATCTAATGATATAGATGAAGCATCTGAAAAATCATGTTCGGTTAAACTCATAGCATCATGCAATGATAAACTAGCAGTTATGCCTATTCAGATAAAAAATGATGATCCACTTTGTGTTGATGGAACATTAAATGCGATTTCATTTACCTCTGAGCATTCAGGAACACAGACGATAATAGGTAGAGGTGCAGGAGGTATGGAAACTGCAAGTTCTATATTAAGAGATTTATTAGATATTAGAAAAGAGATTCAAAAACTTGAAAACTAACCTCATGTCAAAAACTGAAACATCTGATATTCTCAATCAGGTGTCAAAAAAATGGAATAGAGAAATCCCAAAAATTAAAAATATTAAGGTGCATTATGTTGATAATAATTCACAAATATTGATGGGGGATGGTTTCAAAGTTCTTAGATTAGAAAATGAATTTATTCCATTTTTAAGCGAGATTAAGTTGCTAGAGAGTTTTCCAAATGTTATGGTTGACATGGGTGCAGTAAAATTCATGTGTAACGGTGCAAATGTTATGAGACCAGGTATTAAAAGTCATACAGAATTTTCAAAGGATGAAATTGTCTGTATTGTTGAAGAATCACAACATAAGTTTCTCGCTGTTGGTAAATCATTAGTTAATAGTTCAGAAATGAAAGAGATGTTAAAAGGTGAGGTGCTTAAAAATTTACACTACATCTCGGATAAATATTGGGAAATTAATAAAACAATTTAATCTAGTTAACTTTTTCAGTGAATTCTTGCATTCCATCTTTGTTTACAACTAAGATATCAATCCCATCACCGCTAAAAGAATCTCTCATGGTTGCGGAACGAACAGCTTTGGTTGCTAATTCAACAGCATCTTTTTCATTCATGTTTTCTTTGAATTGAGGATCTAAAACACCTAATGCCATCTCAGCGCCAGTTCCTACTGCTGCATATTCATCAGGTAAGACAGATCCTAATGGGTCAAGTGTATAGATTACTGGTTTTTCAACTACTCCGCCAACTATCACCTGAGTCAATAATGGAAAGAATCTTCTTTCATACATCATATTTGACATCATTTTTGCAACGGTGTTTGGTGGAACATCTCGTTTTAATTCCATTTTTCTAATCTTTGCAAGTGCAGATATTTGCAATGAAAGTAATTGCATGTCAGCAACAAGACCTGCACATGTTGCGCCAACTTTAGGGGTTATTGCAAATGTTTTCTTTGTAGTTTTACTTACTAGAAAATTTCCATAAGCTATACGACGTTCACTTGCAAAAACAACACCCTCGTCAAATGTTATTCCAACTGCTGTTGCGCCAGGCATGTACATTGCAGACATAAAATTTCTAACTTTAATGACAATAAAAGTCATTACACAATTTCTGCATAGCCATGCTTAGGTAATATTTAAAAAATAGAAGATCGTCAATTTGCCGAGCAACGCTTCAGCGTGATACACGCGGTCAACGTTTCTGACTAACTACGATCAGTTTAACGACGACGTTTTTTAGCTCCGCCTTTCTTAGCTGGTGCTCTACGTTTAGCTCCGCCTTTCTTACCACCGCTGCCGCGTTTCTTACCGCCGCTGCCGCGTTTCTTGGCTGGTGCTTTACGTTTAGCTCCACCTTTCTTGGCTGGTGCTTTACGTTTAGCTCCACCTTTCTTGGCTGGTGCTTTACGTTTAGCTCCACCTTTCTTGGCTGGTGCTTTACGTTTAGCTCCACCTTTCTTGGCTGGTGCTCTACGTTTAGCTCCACCTTTCTTGGCTGGTGCTTTCCGTTTACCGCCTGCAGATCTCTTTCTGGCACGTGCTGCTTTCTTTGCTGCTGCTGCACGTTTTGCTGTTGCTGCTGCGGCTCTTCTTTTTCGAGTGCGTGCTGCTTTTTTAGCTGCTGCGCTTCTCTTTGCTTTTGACATAGCCATACATTCCCGAAAATTTCTTGTGTGTTATACTATACAAGTTACTAGTTTTTACATATCTTGTGTAATTTTCTACAGCTAAATTTAATTTTTTGATCGTGAAAAATTTTCTAAAAGAACACAAATACATTTTGTTGTTTTATTTAACAGATCGATTTTTGCAAATTCGTTAGGTGAATGCATTCCACAAAAAATGTAAGATGAACCTATAGAAATACATGGTGCATTTAATGCATGAATAAAAGAGTGCATAGGTCCAGTTCCCGCATTAGATAAATTCAAAACATAATCACCAAAGATTTCTTTTGCACTGTTACATGTAACCTCAACAAGAGATTCCTTTGGACTAATTCTTGCAGCAGCTTCAGCGTTTAAAACTATGATCTCAATATCGGAAAAGCCATTATGTTTCAAATGCTTTTTCAGTAATTTGACTTGTTTTTTTGGATCCATATTTGGTACTAATCTAAAGTCAATTTTCACCCTAGCCATAGATGGTAAAACAGTTTTAGCACCATCACCAGTATAACCAGAATTAATACCAGCAATATTACATGTTGGTCCAGATACAAGTGCTTTTTTTGCTTCAAGGTTATTTTTACCTCCAACAAAATCTTTTACTCCATATTCTTTTTTGAAATCATTAGAATCAAATGGCTCTTTTTTTATTATCTGCAAATCATTTCTAGTAAGTGGTAAAATATCATCATACCAGCCATCTATCAAGATTTGACCATCGTTTCTACGAAGTGTCTTAAGTACATCAATTAATCTCCATGCTGGATTCTTAATTATTACTGCAAAACTGGAATGAACGTCACGGATTGATTCTTTGACTCGTAATTCAACATAAAGGAGGCCCTTCATTCCAAGCCCAACAATTGGACGATTTTTTGTGTCTATGTAGCCAAATTCCCAAATTACTGCATCACATGAAAATTTATTCCTAAATTTTTTTAGAAATTGATCAATGTGTTGACTGCCATTTTCCTCTTCACCCTCAATTACAAATTTGATATTACATGGAACATCACCATAAGTTTTAAGATGATACTCAACCGCCTTGATTCTAGTTATTAATTCACCTTTATCATCAGATGCGCCACGTCCAAAAATTTTATTACCGATTATTTTTCCACTAAATGGATCATTTTTCCATAATTCTAGTGGTTCTACTGGCTGTACATCATAATGATTGTAAAATAACAATGTCTTGTTTGGGTTTTTCTTGGATTTTACTTCCCCATAAACTATGGGAGGAATATTTTTTCCCAAACGTAATATTTCTGAAGTTATACCAGATTTTTTTAACATTTTTGCAACAAGTATTGCACATTCTTCTATTCCATCATTTGTAGCAGAAATACTTGGTTGCCGAATAAGCTTTTGTAAATCAGCTAAAAGTGATGACATATTTTTGTCTACATGACTTAATATTTTGTTTTTAGTTTTCATTTCACCTTGTCGAATGGCTTTGATACATATGGCAATGCATCAATTAGATCAGTTGCAACCATATGAATACCAATTTTACCCTGTACAAATTTTCCAGCCAATCCATTAAGATATGCAGCTGTTGCAGAAGATTCTAATGAATTTCTATTTCTAGAAAGTAATCCAGCTATAATTCCAGATAAGACATCACCTGTTCCACCAACAGTCATTGCACATGAATCAGTTTTTGAATTTTGAAATGTTTTGGTGCCATCAGAAATTATATCAGTTTGTCCCTTGAGTAATATTGTAACAGAGTATTTTTTAGCAATTTTTTCTATAAAATTCACTTGTGATTTTTTTTCATATGGAATCTCCTCCCCAAACAATCTATAGAATTCGCCAAAATGAGGAGTGACTACAACATTTTTCCCTTTAATTATTGGAAGAATTGATTTTACTAGTGCACTAGCATCTAACGAGAGTCTAACGTCTCTGTCAAGTAATGATTTTACAAGAATTTTTAATGCCTCAATATCTTGAATTGCTAATCCCATTCCAAT
>Ga0315327_10001561_pt1 | contig 11951 bp, 9 predicted proteins | sample M110032315metaG_FD_203460 | JGI IMG/M metagenome (GOLD analysis project Ga0315327, IMG submission 203460) | Ammonia-oxidizing marine archaeal communities from Monterey Bay, California, United States - M1 100m 32315 | ecosystem: Environmental > Aquatic > Marine > Coastal | place: USA: California... | reverse complement strand
TTAGTAATCAGTTCGCCATCAGAAAATGTTTTCTTTACTTCTTTTGGCAACTGAACTCTTGCTGATGCAGTTGCTATTCTCAGGGTCACTTTTTTATCTGATATATCGACCATAGTAGGTCTATTCTTTTTATCCACATGGGTAATCATTTCATTAATCTCAACGGATTCATTTAAATAAATCTTATTATAGCAATAATGTCATAACTGAAACCTTAATCATGAAGTTATTTATTATCTAGAACGAGTATTTACTATATTTAGTTTATAATGCTTACAGATAATCATTGGGAATTCCATGGGATCAACTTTATTTGAAAAGATTTGGGATCAACATTCGATCTGTGACTTGGGTGATGGCAACGAATTAATTTATATTGATAGAATATTTCTTCACGAACGTACAGGAAGTATTGCTCTTAAAAGCTTAGAAGAAAGAAAGGTGCCTATAAGAAATCCTAATCAAGTTTTTGCAACCATAGACCATATTGTTGATACATTTCCAGGTAGAGGTGATAAGACACTTATGCCTAGTGGGTCAGATTTCATTAGATCTTTAAGAGCTTCAGTTAAAGGAACTAAAATCCATTTTTTTGATATTGATGACCCAAATCAAGGAATAGTTCATGTTGTCTCACCAGAACAAGGAATTGCACTACCAGGCATCACCTATATCTGTCCTGACTCTCACACATGCAGTCTGGGAGCACTTGGAACACTTGCTTGGGGAGTTGGTTCTACAGAGTGTGAACATGCTTTAGCAACAAATACTCTGATAAAGAAAAAACCAAAACTTATGAAGATCATGGTTGATGGAATTTTACCATTAGGGGTAACTTCGAAAGACATAATACTCCACTTAATCTCGCAACATGGTGCAGATGGGGCCAAAGACCATGCAATAGAATTTATGGGATCAGTAGTTGAAAATCTAGAGATTGAATCGAGACTAACACTTTGCAATATGGCAGTTGAATTTGGAGCAACTACTGGGATTATTGCTCCTGATAATAAAACAATTAGTTATCTTGAAGGAAAAGCATTCTCACCAGAAGAAGATTTTAATAAAGCTAAACATTATTGGTCTGAATTAAAGACCGATCAAGATGCAATATTTGACAAAACAATCACCATTGACTGCAGTAACATCACGCCCTATGTAACGTGGGGTACCAATCCACAACAAGCAATACCAATAAGTCATTCGATACCCTTTGTGGACCAAATTAAAAATAAGAATGAAAAAGAATCGATGATTAGGGCGCTAGAATATATGGGTTTGGAGCAAGGTCAGAGCATCAACAATCAGAAAATTGATGCCGCATTTATTGGTTCGTGTACAAATAGTAGAATTAGTGACTTAAGATCTGCAGCTAAAATCTTAAAAGATAAAAAAATAGCAGATAATATAAGAGCAATATGCGTGCCAGGATCTTCACAAGTTAAAAAACAAGCTGAGGAAGAAGGACTCGATAGGATCTTTAAATCAGCAGGATTTGAATGGAGGGAATCTGGTTGTTCGATGTGTTTTTTTGCTGGCGGTGAAAGTTTTGGTGAAAATCAGCGGGTCATCTCAACCACAAATAGAAATTTTGAAAATAGACAAGGTAAATCAACAAGGACTCATCTTGCTTCCCCCATGACAGTAGCAGCATCAGCTATTGCTGGAAAAATATCGGATGCAAAAAGCATTGGCATAGAACAATGAAATCATTTAAAACCTTCTCTGGAATTGCAGCACCCTTGATTAGAGTCAATATAGACACGGATGCTATCATCCCTAGTCGTGAAATAAAAACGGTCTCAAAGAAAGGACTGAGTGGAGGTCTGTTTGCTGAATGGCGATATCTTTCATTAGAATCTAGGAAAGAAAATCCTGATTTTATACTCAATCAAGATCCTTTCAAAAAAGCATCCATTCTTGTCACAGGAAATAACTTTGGTTGTGGGTCATCTAGAGAACATGCGGTTTGGGCTCTTAGTGAATGGGGCATAAGAGCAATCATAGCTCCAAGCTATGGAAGCATTTTCTATAGCAATTGCATTAAGAATGGAATTCTCCCAATAGTAATGGATGGGAGGGTAATTTCTTCAATGTCTGAATTCATAAAAGACAATCCAGAAGAAAATCGACTTACAGTTAATCTCATTAAGAATGAGGTTTCTTACTCAAATGAAGTCATTGAAACCTTTGTCATTCAAAAACAAGACAAAGAATTTCTAATAAATGGACTGGATCAAATTGAACAAACTCTCCAGAAAAATTCAATAATCAGTGAATTTGAAACATTGCATAAAAAAACCAACCCTTGGTTGAATGCCTCATAGAAATCTACTGTATAAAGAATAAAGCCTTACTTTCTTTAAATAATTGATTGATTGTTGTTTCTCCTGACACCGACTAAGGATGGTTTAGGTGGATCATTGGCTTTCTTTGAAGGCCAATTTGAACCTATGGGTACTCTTCTTATTTGTTTGAATTCTTTACCGTCAGTTGTCTTAATTAAAAACTCCCTTTCTTCATAGGCCATATTTTTTCTAGTTCCATTAAACAGCCCTGGATGTTGTGGTGTAAGAAACAATGTTTTATGATCTCCGCTAAATTCAAGTCCACAAAGCTCTGATTCTGAAGGACCAATAGCAAAAGGAATGGACAGCCCTATAAATTTACCAGACCTTGGTATGAGCCAGGCACTATTGTTGCCATATATTCCCCGAAGATTACTATTGGAGATATTGCTTCTGTTTTCAACCGTTTGATTTAATTTGTCGCTACCAACGTCCGTAATCATCCATAGATTTCCTTTTCCATCAATTTCAAGGTTATCGGGGTTTGCCCAACCGGATTTATCATCGGATGGTTCTCCCCCCATCAATAAGGTTTCCCAAGTAAAAGTTAATGCTGATGGCGAAGCATTAGTGTCTCTAATTTTTACTATTTGTCCTGGTTGATATGGATCCAAATCTCCACTATTACCAAAGATCTCTTTATTTGGACTGTCGCTCGAACTTACATCAATTGCAGTAAAAGCAAAATAAAGTTCGCCACTCACATTATCAAACTCGCAATCCTCTGGCCTTGGACAACTCGTTGCACCAATTGCATTGGCTGCAAAATGGGCATCAATTAGAATCGCTCCTTGAATTTGTTCTTCATTCTCTCCACTATAAAGATCACCAAGTGTTGGTCCTAAATCAACATAATCATTCTCTAGAGTCTTATTGTCTTCATATGTTTTAACTCCACCTAGTTTTCGATCTGGTTGTGGCATAGAAACAATGGAGCCAATAACCTCGGATGGCAAAACAGGATTGATATTTGTTGATGATGAAAGTGGTATCCATTTACCAGTTCCATCTGAATTAAATTTTGCTGCATACAATATGCCAGCTTCTAAAAGTTTAGAATTTAATTTAGATTTTGGATCAGGGGTACTCTCTTCACTGATGAACTTATAAATATGACCGCCTTTTCTATCACACCCTGAGTACACAGCTATTGGCATATCCTCCTTTGCATTTACTGCAAATGCTTCATGAAAATATCGACCCAACATAGTGTGCTTAGTGCCAAAATCTTCTTTATCATTTGGATCCACTTCAACAGCCCAGCCATACTTATTGCCTGCCAGACCTAATATATTTCCAAAACCATTACCCATACTGGGTACAAAAGGCACAGAATTGGGAGGAAATGATGTGCCATCGCTTCTAACAGGTTCGGGCGTATGGCTTGCATAGTATTCCTCAGCGCTTAAAACAGTACCCCAAGGTGTAGTGGTGCCCGAACAATTCCAGTAACTTCCAAGACACTTGTCCCCTAATCCATCTTCAAAGCCTTGCTTATTTTTCTTAATAAAAACAGAACGAGCAGGTCCAGTTGACTTCGATCTTTTTTCAGGGTCATTGATTGCTCCAGCAATGGATATTCGCCTATCTTTATCAGAGTAGGTTCTGATCCAATCACCATTTTTCTTCTTTTTGATTGAAATAACTGATATTCCCATATCTTCAACAGCTTCCATAATAATATCTTTTATTTTATCTTTATCTGGATTGCTATTATCGATAGCCGAAAAATCAGAAATATAACCACCTTTTATATTTTTCAAAACTTCATCGGGTAATTCATATTTCATCACCTTTGGGAAAGTTTCCAGATACGTCTTGAAGTTATCAAAATCTACACACTCATGATTAATAACTAAATAAGCTTCATCTTTGCCAGTCTCAACCAATCCAATATGATCATTATTGAACCCGTAACGAGAATCTCCAACTGGGTCTCCCCAAGAAGCAATGACATTATAAGTGAACCCCTCAGGTAGAATGAGATCATCTTCAATCTCATAAAAGGCATAAGATTCTAATTGCTCTTTAGGCTCTAAGCCAAAAGTAATGTGTGGAATAGATAACTTTAATGGTTTCCAAGAATATTTTTTAATTAAAGCAAGCAGTATTTCACTGGCTTTCTCATTCATAGAATGAGTAAAAGCTAAGCCTGATGATGCCAATGCTATGCCACCACCAAAAAATTTTATAAATTTTCTCCGATCAAATAGTGAATTCATGAAGTAATAGTTTTTATTATTTTGAGATAATTATTTCGTTGAGTTATTTTTTTTGGTTTTAAGAAATGTCTTAGAATTAATTATTATTCTTTTTCTTCAAGCCAGAGATAGAATATCATATTACAACAATAATTAAGGGTGCATGATGTCACAGATAGATATATTAATAAGCGAAGTTGGACCAAGAGATGGGCTACAAAGTATAGAAAGCATTATGTCCACTCAAGATAAAAAGAATTGGATCCAAGCGGAAGCAAAAGCAGGCGTTCGAGAAATTGAAGTTGGTTCTTTTGTACCAGCAAAATTATTGCCTCAAATGGCTGACACAGCAGAACTAGTTCGCTATGCAAAAACAATTCCTAATTTAACTGTAGCGGCATTGGTGCCTAATTTTATAGGCGCAAAAAATGCAATTGATGCTGGTGTTGATAAAATGTGCCTTCCTCTGTCAGTCAGTGAAACGCACAGTAAGGCAAATCTTAAAAAAAATCACAGCCAAGTTCTAGAAGAAGTGAAAATTATTAGTCAATACATAAAAACCTTAGATGAGAATGACAGACCTGAATTTGAGGGTAATCTTTCAACAGCTTTTGGATGCACCCTTGAAGGCAAGGTCTCGGAAAAAGCTGTGCTCAGTTTGGGTGTAAAAATGATGGAATTGGGATGCAATGAAGTGGGTCTATCGGACACAACTGGCTATGCTAATCCTGCACAAATCAAGAGGCTTATTCGATTGCTTAAAAAAGAAGTTGGCAATGAAAATCTTACAAGTGTTCACTTGCATAATACTCGAGGATTGGGACTAGCCAATGCTCTTGCTGCACTAGATGAAGGTATTACTACATTGGATTCTTCTCTAGGAGGAATTGGAGGTTGTCCCTTTGCACCGGGTGCCAGTGGTAATATTGTTACAGAAGATTTAGTCTTCATGTTGGAGGCAATGGGTATCAATACAGGTATAGATATTGAAGCCCTGCTTGCAGTAAATCAAATGGTAAAAAAAGCACTCCCAAATGAAGAATTATATGGATTCACCATTGACTCAGGCCTGCCTAAAGGCTATACAAACGGTGGATGGGGTTTAACTGACTGAATAAATTAAAACTTATACTTAAAATCTAATAAAGCTTTCTGATAATCAATTTCCATCTTCTTTTTATTATCAAACCAAGAAAAATCTAAAATTACTTTTTTTGATAAAGGGTAACTAATAATCATTTGATGCCCCTTATGACCAGCTCCACCACCACCAAAAGTAGAATCCACTAAAGCGCCAAATACTGCATTCTTCTCAACGTCTTTGTATAAATAAGTCACTTTCCAAAGTTGATTAAAATTGAGCCTAATGCCAGCCTGAAATCCTCTCTCATGATCCTCAGCATCTTTGTTATTAACCATATCTATAAAAAATAAAGTAGGAATTGATCGGGTACCAATTGTTGTTTTTATTTCTGCGGAAATATTCGTGATATTAAAATTGTTTAAATAATTACCATTAGCATCTATCGGATTTCCAAAAATCTTACCATTCCAAGTTATCTCTGAGGCAGGCCTACCTTTAATTTTATCGAATTTATATTGTGCGAGAGCTACCTTAAAAGAGGTTGTATTATTAAAAGAGTTAGACAATCCAATTTGAAATCCATCAATGGATACTGATTCAGATGATTTCTTGTCATAAGAGAAAACGCCTAATGTTGAAAAGTACATACCTTTTTTAAATTGATAAACCATACCTTCAGGATTAAAGTCTCCATCGAAGATAACCTGACTTTTATTCGATCTAAAAAATGGATTTGATTGCTTCCCGATAACCAATTTTGAATTTTGATCAATAGCATAATCAATATAGAATTGATCCATGCCAATATCACTCAAAGAAAAATCATGGCCAAGTGTTTGATTCGCGGATGTTGAATTCTCTTCAGCGGTAGCAAGCCTAATTCTTATTTCCAGTTTCTCAGTTGGTTTATACTCCGCACCGAGCCTGACTCTAATCTTATTTTGCCTTCGTTTAGTGCCTTTACTCTCATCATCTGTATATTCATAACGATAACGAAAATCATAATTTACCTTAACTGTGTTTTGCTCTGCAGAAACATTGAAGAAGAAGAGAGTTGTGATTGCAGCAACTAAGAGTTGTTTCATGTATCTACCTACAAGATATTTTCCAAATAATTGTTTACTTTACCTTACTGTCCAAAAAATCCTTTCAGAGCAAAAAAGAAAAGAATTGAAAGTCCAGCACCCACCGGTAATGTCACAATCCATGAAAGAATAATTTTCCCCACTACGCCTAAATTAATTGCACCTATTCCTCGAGCCAAACCAACACCTAGTACTGCTCCAACTAGTGTATGAGTAGTTGATATTGGGAGACCAGTACCTGAAGCTATGACAACAGTTCCAGCAGCAGCTAATTCAGCTGCAAAACCTCTGCTTGGAGTAAGTTCAGTAATAGATCTTCCAACGGTCATCATGACTCTGTATCCCAGCATACCCAAACCCAAAACAATACCAGTAGCTCCAACCATTAAAATCCATCCTGGTACTATTGATTTAGCAGCAACTTCTCCACCACTATCTATCACAGAGAATATAGCTGCTAATGGGCCAATTGCATTAGCTACATCATTGGAACCATGAGCAAAAGCCATTGCACAAGCAGTGAAGATCATCAAGACGGCAAATATTCGTTCAACACCATCAAACATTGCTCCATTTTTTTCTTTTTTAGTATCATCAATTTTTTGTAATAAGAGTGTCCCCATTAAACAAATAATGAGTGCAAAAACAAGAGACCAGGCAATGCTTTGTGAAGTTGAGAAGCTCAAGCCAACATGCTTAAGTCCTTTGAGGAAAGTAACCATAGACACAACAAAACCTGCAAGGAACATGTACATTGGTACATACTTCTTAGCACTCATAAAAGGATCTTCTGTTTGTAGAATTAACTTTTTAACACTAGTAAACAATAAAAAAGATATCGTTCCCGCCATAATCGGTGACACTACCCAACTTGCAACGATGGATGCTACTTTTGGCCATTGCACTACATCGAATCCAATTCCAACAACTGCGAATCCAACTATCGCACCGACAATAGAGTGAGTCGTTGAAACCGGCCAACCAAAATAGGAAGCAATCAAGAGCCATATGCCGGCTGCCAATAAAGATGCAATCATACCAAAAACCAAAAGCTCTGGGGTTTGACTGATTACACCTGAATCAATTATGCCTTTTCTGATGGTTGATGTAACCTCACCACCAGCAAGATAGGCGCCTGCAAATTCAAAGATACAAGCAATTAAAACCGCTTGCGTTACAGTCAATGCCCTTGCACCAACCGATGTGCCCATTGCATTTGCAACATCATTTGCTCCAATGCCCCAGGCCATAAAAAAGCCACAAAAACAGCCTATAATTAGTAAAACTTGACCATAATCTGCTATAACATCAATCATTTCTTATTCCTTATAACTATTTAGATACCAATCTTATTAATACATGCCCAACCGTTTGAGAAATATCAGCCAGCGAACCAATCTTATTAATCACATCATATAAGAACATCACATCCACAGGCGGGTATTCCTTCTCTACTTTAAAAAATTCTGTTCTTAAGGCTATTTCCAATTCATCATTCTCTTTTTCAATGTGTTCCAACTCTGCAACAATGTCTCCAAGCAAAGATGCATCGGATGCACTGAAGCCGGTCCTTTGCATTTGATCTACTTTTTTTACTGCATTGGAAGCTTGATTAGCAGCTTTAATAGCGGCATTAGTGCAATTAATAAAACCTTGTTTAATTTCTTCTGGAATCATCATTTGACGTCCAATCATAACCCCTGAAATATCTTTCGCGGCATTGGGTATTCCATCCATAGTAAAAACTAGGTCCAGAAGATCTTGCCTTGAAACACTCATGAAAAGTGATTTAGGAAGATTGTTACGAATATTATTCTTTATATCATCAGCTTGATTTTCCAATGAAACAATTTCCTTTCTAGACGCTCTAGCAGCTCGCCAGTCATTCTTAGAGACCGCTTTTATAAATTTCTGTAGTTCTTTACTGGCTCTATTGCCAATTTTCATATGCTCCTGTAAACCAGAGAATGGAGACTCCGCGAGCATTCCTAAGAAAGTATCATTACCCATTTTTTTACCTCATTTGTATGATTAAGTTACCGTTTTATTAAAATTCATAATTTCTTTTATTCAGTTGTTTCTTTATAAAGATAAGCCAATAAGTCACTTCGGTCATTTTTATTTTTCATTCCAGAAAAAATCATTTTATTGCCTGGTATCAATTCGTAGGGTTTTTCTAACCAACGATCAAGGTTATTAACATCCCATATAAGATTTGAATTTGTTAGTGCTGTCGAATAAATAAAGCCATCACTTTTTGCTGCCTTAGAATTAAAAACTCCAAAGAGATTAGGCCCTATCTTGTGAGGTTCATTTTGTTTAAGTGAATGACAGGCTCTGCATTGAAAATAAAGCTTTCTTCCTCTTTCAGCATCCCCAGTAGTAAGAGCTATTTCAGATTCGGGGTTTAAAAATAATTTTTCTGTTTCTTGATTGTTGGCTTCATCCATTTTTTGATCGCAACCGATACAGATTACAACCATAAGAATTACTAATTTTTTAGTAGAAGCTATCAAGATACAAGAACCCCTCAACAATTAAATTTTATCCATCAATTATATCAATATTTTTGTTGGTTAATTATTCATATTCCACAGGCCCACTATCCTCATTCATATTAAAAGATGAAAGTTCAGAATGTTCATTCATCATTCTTGAGTAATAATCACTAGGTAGTTGATCTATAGTATCTAATTTCACACCTGAGGCATGCCACAAAGTATGTCCCTCAATATCACTCATGTCCATCCATGGCAACCATGGCATAAGAATAGTGGCTGTAAACAAACTAGAAAGAGAAGTAACGCTTTGATCCAAAAATTCATCTAATGGTGCAAACATGGTTAATCGCTGCAACCGAGGTTCCGATAATCCAGGTGGGTATGCAGTTTGATTGTGCATCCAAACTGTTTTGGGGCCAAAAGTCCAATCTAAGATAAGAGGTTTATCCGGCATCTGATCAATGAAAGATGTAGGCCTTGCTCCCATTGAAGATATATTCAATCCTCTACCTAAACTGGCTTTTCTAATATTCGGTAGAACTTGGTTCACTTTCCCAGTAAATGGATTTTCATACTCACGAATCATTTCATTGGAATCAATATCTCTAAAAAAAGTTAGCATATTCCCAAGAATTTCATACGAACCATCTTCTTTTGAAACCACCTTGTAGCTCTCCATGCCTTCAATATTAACCATCGGTATTGGTTGTTCTGAGCCCTTCTGAGCATAAAGGGTACCGTTATAGTGCCATGGTGTTTGATCTATTTCACCTATATTGGATTGCATTCTCATTAAGTTGATTAAATTGTTAAGCGGCAAATTTAAATCTGGAACATTCTTAGGAATCGCTCCATTCATGGCACCTGATGATTGATTGCTCGCCAACAAAGTTGCTGCGCCCAACCCTAATAAAAAATCACGCCTTAGAATTTTTTCTGACATATTTTCCCTTTGTATTTATCTTGATTCTATATGTTCAATGACTTTATCTGCAAGAAATTCTGCAACTAATTGATGGTCTTCTTCGACTCTCCACATAGACCAAGTCCCATTATATTGTGACTGAGTTGGTTCTGTTTGACTTGGGGATCCCATTGTTGGATCGTAACCCAAGTGTCCAAAATGTGAAACATCAAAAGCCAATGAAGGATCTAGATCATTTCTTTTTTGATCCAATGCTGTTTGTCGCTGTGGTGGGTAAGGTTGATCGTTTTGACACCCTCCCATTTCAAAGCAGCAAGCTTCTGTTACTGATGGATCTTGCATACTCTTGCATACAGGATTAACCCAAACACCCCAATAATCTGCAAATGGATGTCCAATTTTGGGATAGGTTTTAAAATCCAACACATTGATTTTAATCCAATTCATATAACCAATTTCTTTAGCGATTTGATTGGGAACTTCAACTAAGTTCAAAACTGAATTTTCCATAATTTGAGGGAAGACAACAACGATATGATTCACATTATTTTTTCTTAATTGATCCAATGCCTCCCAATATCGATACCCCCACTCTCCCTTTGGTCTCTCATTATCTGAATCGTAAAGAATGTTATAGCCAAGATTTTCACCCCTCATTTCTCTTGATCTCTCGATTGATGAGGAAGTTGATCTCCCTACTTTTATCTTTTCATTTTTCACCATATCTCCAAACCAACCACCCAATATATTTTTCGATTCCATTTCAGGGTATTTTTTGAGCAATTGTTTTTTAATATTCTTATTTAAAATCAATGTGTCATTTATTTTTGGATCAAACACTTCATTCAATGAAAGAATTCCATGATTAATCATCAATACACCAGTATTCTCGATTGGAACCTCACTGTTGAGCTCCAATTCAATACCTTTGATGTGAAAGTCTGCCAAGCGAATATCTCTGATCACAGGATTGGGGTTATCCTTATAATTAACCAACGGGTTTGAAATGGGTTCTCCCAATGATCGAGTCCAGTTTTTAGGCTCTGTAGGAAAAGAATTCAACATAAGTTCATTTGGATCGTTTACCCATTCTAGTGAAATAGAAGTTTTATTTGTTTTATTAAATTTCTCTATAATTTTCTTTGCTTCAATAAAAACATCGAATGTTTTTGAGAATCTTGCGCCTGCTGTAGTTAAGTCAATCATAATCATTCGATCAATGTCGAGCTTAAGCAGTCTTTCAACAGGACCATCAACATTATAACGATCCGCTTCACAAGCATTCCAAGATGGATCGCCTGCGCCACAATAATTAAGCCTTACATCATTACCAATCTTTGAGTAATAAAGATTTCTTGGATTCACTAATTCATATATATCAGGACTGATCCAAGTCATTTTATCCACAATAAAGTCAACGCCCATATTTTTTTCTTTATCTTGAAGTGACAGAGCTAATTGTTCTGTGAGAATTCTTTTTGATTCAGGGTAAGGATCAACACCACCAATACGTTCAAATTCAAAAGAATATTTACCTAATTCTTTAGGTGCATTTCCTGCTTTAAGAATTTGAGACCAATATTCTGGATTCCATATTATTTGATTGTAAACCGGACTATTCTGATCGTATGAGAAAATCTGCATGGTGGATTCCCAAGTTTCTTTTTCTCCAAATGTTTCAAAACCACCATGGGAAACTACTAAAACTCCTATTCGTTCTCCTTTAATGGAATGATTTATTTGATCGCTATATTCAGCACAACCAGAAATAAAAAAAATTAGGCTAATAGGGATTATAAACTTTAAT
>Ga0315327_10001549_pt1 | contig 11986 bp, 23 predicted proteins | sample M110032315metaG_FD_203460 | JGI IMG/M metagenome (GOLD analysis project Ga0315327, IMG submission 203460) | Ammonia-oxidizing marine archaeal communities from Monterey Bay, California, United States - M1 100m 32315 | ecosystem: Environmental > Aquatic > Marine > Coastal | place: USA: California... | reverse complement strand
CTTCCTCATATAAGTTACGGAATTGACGTTCATTAAGTCCGTAAGTGAAACGTGCTTTTTGTTTTTCTTGTAACTGAATCAAGAATTCAGACTGGTTGCCGCGTCTCCGAGAACGGCCATGCTCTCCCGGTGGGTATGGGCGCTTATCTAATGCAACTGTTTCAGATTTTGTACCAAATATATTGGTCCCCAGACGTCGAGAAATACGTGCCTTAGGCCCTGTGTAGCGTGACATCAGACCCTCCGTCTCTTTGGAGGACGACATCCATTGTGCGGAACTGGGGTGACATCTTTAATGCCAGTTACTTCAATTCCTGTGCTTTGGATTGTTCGAATTGCTGTCTCTCGGCCAGATCCTGGGCCTTTTACGATCACATCTACTTTTCGGACTCCTTGTTCCATAGCTTCGAGTGCACATTTTTCCGCCGCCATTTGTGCAGCAAACGGAGTAGATTTTCTAGACCCTTTGAAGCCAACATTTCCAGCAGAAGCCCAAGCCAAAGTATTTCCGGCTTTGTCTGTGATGTTAACGATTGTGTTATTGAATGAACTCTTTATGTGAGCCACTCCATGCGGAATATTCTTTCGTTCCTTTTTACGAGGACGACGGCCGCCTGCTGACGTTTTCGCCATTACTTCAACACCTGCTTCTTATTCGCTACTGTCTTACGTTTTCCTTTTCGAGTACGAGCATTGGTGTGCGTCCGTTGTCCACGAACAGGTAAGCCGCGTCGATGACGCAATCCTTGATAACAGCCAATGTCCATTTTTCTCTTTATGTTTTGAGAAATCTCACGCCGTAAATCTCCCTCAACTTTAAGATTCCCATCGATAAAAGATCGGATACTCGTAACTTCTTCGTCGGTTAGATCACGGACACGAGAAAAGGGGTCAATTCCTGCGCCTTCGCAAACTTCCAAAGCACGCGTTCTACCCACCCCATGGATGTATGTAAGTGAAATTTGTACTTGTTTATCCCGTGGAATGTCTACTCCAGAAATACGTGCCATTCTGTATTTTCCTAACCTTGCCGTTGCTTATGACGCGGATTTGTGCAAATAACTTGCACGCGTCCATGCCGCCGAATAACTCGGCATCTATCACAAATTCTTTTTACGCTTGCACGAACCTTCATATTTCGTTTCTCTTGCCTTACTTATACCGGTATGTAATACGACCTCTTTTTAGGTCATATGGAGTCATTTCTACTTGTACTCGATCACCTGGAAGAATACGTATGTAGTGCATACGCATTTTCCCCGAAATATGTGCAAGTACCTCATGGCCATTTTCTAACTCGACTTTGAACATGGCGTTAGGTAACGGTTCAAGAACCGTTCCTTCCATCACAATCGCGTCTTCTTTAGCTTTCGTCAGAACTGACCTCCCAGGTCCAATAAGTCTTCTGTGTCGCCAGTTTTATGACTACAGAAGCCGACAGGTAACGCTACCGTCCCCCTGTGCCTTGACCAACCCCGAGAGGTAACCACATGTAAAGTTATTCGTTTCATTACTTCTTATCCGATAAAACTCTTGTAATTACAGCACTCAAACGATCAAATACCTCTGTTTCTGAGCCAAGTCCATCAACAACTTCAAACACGCCTTTTTCTGAAAAAAATTCAAATAATGGGGCAGTTTCTTGTTCGTATAGGCCCAACCGTCGTGCTATTGCTTCTTCAGTATCGTCTGCCCTGCCACGTGACAGCATTCGCGATGTAACTTCATTAATAGGTACCTCTAGATTCAAGACTAAATCAAGTGAAAAATCTAGTTTTTCCAACACCTTCATAATTGATTCCGCTTGGCCCAGCGTGCGCGGAACTCCATCAAGTAAACACCCGTTCTGTTTCACGTCACTCTGACTTAGTCTTTCAGCGACAATGCCAGATATAACTTCGTCTGAAACGAGTTCACCTCGATCCATGATTGCCTTTGCCTGCAAGCCAAATTCTGTTCCTTTTTCAACTGCGGCTCTCAGCATGTCTCCAGTTGAAATGTGAACTGGGCCAAACTCTTTAGTGATCAGTAAGCTCTGAGTTCCTTTGCCTGATCCTTGGCGGCCAAAAATAATGATGTTGATGGGTTTCATCGCTTAACTCTCTACAGCCAATGGGCTACTTCAAGAAGCCTTCATAGTTGCGCATTGTTAATTGAGAATCAATTTGTTTCATTGTCTCAAGCGATACGCCTGCCGCTATAAGAATTGATATCCCTATAAATCCAAACCCAGCAGCTCCAGCTCCAGCTGACCCTCCTACTCCTTGGCTTGTATCAAGAAATACATTGATCAGAATAGATGGGATAAGTGCTACCGCCGCAAGAAATAATGCTCCTGGCAAAGTTATCCGTGAAAGAATTTTTGAGAGATAACGCTCTGTCTGATATCCGGGCCTGATGCCTGGAACAAAACCGCCTTGTTTGCGTATGGTGTCAGCTTGCTTTGCAGGGTCAAATGTGATGGCGGTATAGAAATAAGCAAACCCCACAACCATAAATCCTGTCACAACGAAGTAAAAAACATTATTTGATTGAGCAAGATTGTTATTTACCCAAGATCGGAATCCATCCCAAGGTAAGGCCGCTGCAAGAAGAACGGGAAGATAAAGCACTGATGTGGCGAAGATAATTGGAATAACTCCTGCTTGGTTCACTTTTAGAGGAATGTATGTATTTTGACCTCCATACATCCGACGTCCTTGTACTCGTTTTGCAAACTGGACAGGAATTCTTCGTTGGCCTTGTTCTACAAAGGTAATTGCCGTAATCAGAGCAGCGAGAACGGCGAGAACAACCATTAGTGCCCAAATACCATTTTCAGCATGGATTAAAGATCCTTGAGCTGGAAAGGCGCTGATAACCGAAATCATGATTAATAGCGACATCCCGTTTCCAATTCCTTTTTGGGTAATCAGCTCTCCCATCCACATAAGTAAGGCAGTGCCCGCAGCGAGTGTAAGGACGACAACACTCACAGTACCTATATGGAAGTTCGGTAATAAATTTGCACCCGATTGTCCACTAATTGAGTTGCCGCCATCATTAAACAGGAAGGCGAAACTGGTTGCCTGAATAACAGCAATGGCTACGGTCAGATAACGAGTCCATTGAGTTATCTTTCTTTGACCAACTGCTCCTTGTTGTTGCCATTGTTCGATTTTTGGAACAACTACACCTAAAACTTGCATAATGATCGAAGCAGTAATGTATGGAGTTACTCCAAGAGCAAAAACAGCAAATGTAGTTAGTGAGCCTCCTGAGAAAAGCTGCAGAAACGCTAAAACACCACCTTGGTTCGCTCGATCACGAAGAAGCTGAACCTGCTCCACGTCAATACCAGGCGCAGGTATAAAAGCCCCTACTCGGTAAAGCACAAGCATAAACAGGGTGAATAGGATCCGCTTTCGCAGATCAGCCACTCTGAACATGTTGAGCATGCTGGCAAGCATGGTGTCTCCTTATGTCTTTTCTAACGATTCATATGTGCATTACCACTTGAAGGTGGGCGTACAGCAAATGGTAGTGGCAACTTTTCAAGTGATCCACCGGCAGCATTAATTGCTTCTTCAGCAGAAGCAGACCAAGCGTGCGCTTGAACCGATACAGCACGAGTTACTTCTCCTCGGCCGAGGATCTTAATCAAAGAGTTTTTACTAACTAGCCCCTGAGACAGAAGTGTTTCAGGGTTAACTTCGGTAAGTCCTGAATCTTCAATAGCGTCAAGATTAACCGCTTGATATTCAACCCTAAATGGGTTCTTAAATCCGCGCAGTTTAGGTATACGCATATGCAAAGGCATCTGTCCACCTTCAAAGCCGACTCTTACTGTGTTACGAGCGCGTTGACCTTTAGAGCCACGGCCAGCTGTTTTCCCGCCCTTTCCACCAATACCACGGGCCACACGCTTTGCCCGTGTCTTTGATCCAGGTGCAGGAGTTAAATCATGAACTTTCATGTCAGTTGACCTCCTCAACTTCAACTAAATGAGGAACTCTTGCAATCATCCCGCGAATCTCTCCTCGATCGGGAAGAGTATTGCTTTTGCCTATACGTCCAAGACCTAGAGCCCGTAGAGTTCCACGTTGTTTCGGTTTTGAGCCGATCGCTGAACGAATTTGGGTGACTTTAATTTCAGACATCGGAATCATCTTCTTCCATTGAAGAATTTGAATCTATACCTGCTTCAGAACGACGATAAGCGTCCAGTAAAGCACCTGGGACAAATGTTTCTGGGTCAAGACCGCGGAGTCGAGCTACCTCATCAGGTCTTCGGACTGCTGCTAGACCTGCAATTGTGGCTCGTGCAACATTTATATGATTTGGAGAACCTAACGATTTACACAGCACGTCATGTATGCCTGCTTCTTCAAGAATAATACGAGCAGCACCGCCGGCAATTACTCCGGTACCAGGTGCAGCTGGTTGAAGTAAAACTCGACCAGCTCCAGCAACGCCAAGCACTTTGTGAACGATGGTTGACCCAGCCATTGCTACAGGAGCCACGTTTCGCTTAGCTTCTTCAGTTCCTTTTTGAATTGCTAAAGGAACTTCTTTTGCTTTTCCGTAACCAAGGCCTACATTGCCAGCACCATCTCCAATAACCACAAGTGCCGTAAAAGAGAACCTCCGGCCTCCTTTGACTACTTTTGCAACTCGATTGATATGAATGACTCGGGATTCACGTAATCCGGACTCGTCAACCTTTACTGATTGTGTATCCACTAGAACTCCAGTCCTTTTTCGCGGGCAGCATCTGCAAGTGCAGCAACTCTCCCGTGATATATATATCCGCCGCGATCAAACACAACAGTTGTGATTCCCGCCGCTTTTGCACGCTCTGCAATAACAGCGCCAACTTCTTTAGCAGCATCAATTCCGCGTAAACCATCTGCTACTCCAGATTGTTGGCTAGAAGCAGAAACAACTGTGTTGCCTGAATCGTCATCAATAACCTGAGCGGAAATATTATTCGCTGATCTAAATACTGATAGCCGAGGTCTTTCACTAGATCCTGAAACTGTCTTACGTACTCGACGATGACGGCGTAACCTTGCCGCTCTTCGATCAATAGTCTGTGCGCTCACTACTTAGCCGCCTTTCCAGCCTTGCGGACTACATGTTCGCCTAGGTAACGAACTCCTTTGCCCTTATAAGGCTCTGGTTTCCGATAAGAACGAATATCTGCTGCTACTTGTCCAACGATTTGTTTATCAATACCGGAAATAATGATGCGTGTTGGCTCTGGCACGTCAAACGAGACGCCTTCTGGAGCTTCAACTGAAATTGGGTGACTAAATCCGAGTTGTAATTCTAGAGATGACTGACCTTTTGCTTGAGCCCGATAACCAACACCAATTATTTCTAATTCCTTGCTGAATCCTTCTGATACGCCAATAACCATATTGTTTATTAACGATCTTGTTAGTCCGTGTAATGCCCGGTTTGTGCGCTCATCATCCGGACGTTCAACATAAATTTGGTCGCCGTCTTGACGAACGCTAATTGAACCAGGGACTTCAAAGTCAAGCGATCCTTTAGGACCTTTTACTTCAATACTTTTACCTGATATTCCAACTTCGACCCCGTTAGGTAGAAGAATGGGAGCTTTTCCAATACGTGACATATCTATCCCCTACCACACATAACAGAGGACTTCGCCGCCAATGCGTCGGCGACGGGCCTCTCGGTCACTCATCAAACCCTTACTTGTACTAATCACGGCTACACCTAGCCCGCCTAGTACTCTGGGGATTTCATCGGCATTTGAATAAACGCGTAAACCTGGCGAAGAAACTCTCTTTACCCCACTAATAACTCTCTCTCTGCTCGGAGAGTATTTCATGGTGATACTTAAGTCTTTACCCGGTCCTTTAACACTTTCAGTTACTGAATAGTCGACAATATAACCCTCTTCTTTGAGCATTTCTGCCAAGGCCACTTTTTGCCTTGATGATGGCATTTTTACGCCATCATGCATAGCAATATTGGCATTGCGGATGCGGGTAAGCATGTCAGCTACTGGATCAGTCATAGTCATTTCAGATCAATCTCCTTTACCAGCTCGACTTTGTAAGGCCTGGGATTTCTCCCTTATGTGCCATTTCTCTTAGACATACTCGACACAGATTAAAGGCGCGGTACACAGAACGTGGGCGCCCACATCGTCGACATCTGGTGTATGCCCGAACTTTAAACTTTGGAGTCTTTTGTTGTTTATTTACAAGCGCTTTTTTTGCCATTATCGCACCTCTTGTCGGAATGGGAAATTGAATGCTTCAAGTAAGGCTCGACCTTCTTCATCTGTACGAGCGGACGTCACAATTGTGATATCCATACCCCTTACTTTGTCTATTTTGTCGTAATTGATTTCAGGAAAAATCAACTGTTCAGTTATTCCTAAGCTGTAATTTCCATGGCCATCAAATGACTTTGGATTTAAACCTCGGAAATCACGAACTCTTGGTATAGCAAGTGTCATAAGGCGATCAAAAAACTCATACATTCTTTGACCCCTAAGTGTCACCTTTGCGCCAATCGCTTGGCCTTCGCGAAGACGGAAATTAGAAATAGATTGTTTCGCTCTAGTCAACAAAGGTTTTTGACCGGAAATGAGTTCTAGGTCTGCAGTTGCGCCTTCGATTTGTTTAGCTTGTTGCGCTGCTTCACCAACTCCCATATTTATAACTATCTTTACTAATTTTGGAACCTGCATAATGTTGCTTAGTTCTAAATCTGTTTGAAGTTTTTGACGAAGTTCGTTCTGATATAAGTCGCTTAGACGCTCAGAGGTGGATAATGCTTCAACCATCAAGATCAACTCCTGTTCGCTTACAGATGCGTACTTTTTCTCCTGAATCAGTAAGCCGATACCCAATTCGAGTTGGCTTTCCATCACTAGGGCTTAATATCGCAACATTTGAAGCATCAATCGGCATCGCTTTATCAATAATTCCACCCTGCATTGTTGCAGAAGTCGCCTTTTGATGACGCTTAACCATGTTTACGCCTTCAATAATTACTTTGTTCTCAGAAGGGAGGGCGCGGCTTACAGAACCTTCTCGCCCGCGGTCTTTGCCTGCTAAAACCACTACGCTGTCACCTTTACGTATCTTCATTTATAAGACCTCCGGTGCTAGAGAAACTATTCGCATAAATTTCTTGTCGCGAAGTTCTCGACCAACTGGGCCAAAAATTCGAGTTCCTCTTGGTTGAAGCTGGTCATTAATTAGAACGGCAGCATTTTCATCAAACCGAATGTAAGAACCATCGGGTCGGCGTCGTTCTTTCTTGGTTCGAACTACGACGCACTTAACTACTTCACCTTTTTTCACTGCAGCACCTGGATTCGCATCCTTAACAGTTGCTACAAATACGTCTCCTATAGATGCATATCTCCGCTTGGATCCTCCAAGTACTTTGATACACAAAACTTCTCTGGCTCCAGAGTTGTCGGCTACGCGAAGGCGTGTTTCTTGCTGAATCATTACTTTGCCCTTTCAAGAATCTCAACAAGCCGCCAGCGCTTTAATTTCGATATTGGGCGTGTTTCTTGAATTCTTACACGGTCACCGATTTGCATTTCATTTGTCTCATCATGCACGTGAAGTTTCTTTGAACGTTGCAGTGTCTTTGAGTACTTTCTGTGGCGTACACGGTCAGTAACTTGAACAACAGCCGTTTTATTTTGGATATCTGAAACCACTAATCCTTCTCGAACTTTACGAGGGTTTGAGCGTTCAGTTTTTTGTAGATCATCAGTCATTATTCAACGACCTCCTCGTTGATCTCGATTTCTTCAGCAGAATCTATTTCTCTTGTCCGCAATTCAGTCTGAATGCGTGCGACATCTTTTTTGACTTGGCCGAGACGGGAATGATTTTCAAGTTGACCGGTTAATAGTTGAAAACGAAGGTTGAAAAGTTCTTCCTTTGCTTCACTAAGTCGCTCATAGAGATCTATGTCTCCTAAATCAGCCAATGTTTTGTTGCGAGCCATAATTAGAACCCTTCCTCGCGTTCTACAAAGCGAGCTTTGATTGGCAATTTTTGGATTGCTCTATTTATCGCTTGCTTGGCAACTTCTACGTCATGGTAAGAAAGTTCAAATAGAATTCTTCCTGGTTTGACGACGGCTACCCATCCTTCAACGTTTCCTTTTCCAGAACCCATACGAGTTTCTGCAGGTTTTTGTGTAATAGGTTTGTCAGGGAACACGTTGATCCAGACTTTTCCTCCACGTTTAATGTGTCGAGTCATAGCGATACGTGCAGCCTCGATCTGACGTGCTGTTATCCATCCTGGCTCAAGGGCTTGTATCCCAAATTCACCGAAGGTTACCTCTGTTTGTCCCTTGCTATTTCCTCGCATGCGCCCTCTATGGTGCTTACGATGTGCAACTTTTTTAGGCATTAACATCTCAGTCGCCACCTCCGAGTCGGAAATGTGGTGTTTCTCGTGAATCTTGAGTTGAGCGTTCTATTTCTTCTTCTTCAGCAAGTAATTTCTCGAATGCTTCGTCTCCCTCTTTAACCAAAGGAGCTACTTCAACTTCTTCTTCGAATGTAGAACTTTCATGTTCTTGTTCGGGTGCTGTTGTTTCTTCTGATTCAGAATCACTGGACCGGCGAGGGGCTGCTTTCGAAGAGACTACTGTTTTAGGTTCGGCTGCGGGTCCAGAAGTTTCACCGGCCGCCATTGCAGCCTCACGAGTCGCTTTGTCTTCCATTTGACTCTTGTAAGGCAGAATGTCGCCTTTATAGATCCAAACTTTTACGCCAATTCTTCCATATGTTGTGTGTGCTTCGCGGAAGCCATAATCAACATCTGCTCGAAGTGTATGCAGAGGCACTCTTCCTTCGCGATACCACTCAGTGCGAGCCATTTCTGAACCTCCGAGACGCCCGGAACATTGAACACGAATACCAAGAGCTCCGGCCTTTTGAGCATTCTGTACAGCCCTTTTCATAGCTCGGCGAAAAGCTATACGGCCCATCAATTGGTCTGCTACACCTTGAGCTATGAGGGCAGCGTCGATTTCCGGTTCTTTTATCTCTTGGATATTCAAAGCGACACGATTATTCCCAGTTATTTTCCCCAATCCAGTTCGTAAACGATCAGCTTCAGCGCCTTTTCGTCCAATAACTATGCCAGGTCGCGCAGTGTGCACATCTACTCGAACTTTGTCACGTGTTCTCTCTACTTCAACTCGGCTTATCGCTGCATGCGGTAATTCAGTGAGTAGATAATCTCGAATTTCCCAATCTTCAATTAGATTGTCGGCATATTCTTGACGGGTGGCGAACCAACGTGATTTCCAATCGGTAGTTACCCCTAGACGGAAACCATAAGGATTGACTTTTTGGCCCATTAATTACTCTCTTCTTTTGTGGTTGAAGATTCATCTTCGTTCTCTTCAGACTCATCAACAGCCTCTTCAGACTCATCAACAGCCTCTTCAGACTCATCAACAGCCTCTTCAGACTCATCAACAGCCTCTTCAGACTCATCAACAGCCTCTTCAGGCTCATTTACAGCCTCTTCAGACTCGTTTACAGCCTCTTCATGCTCCTCATGCTCCTCATGCTCCTCATGCTCATGCTCAAGTGCTTCTGCTGCTGCTCTACTTTTTTCTACCCTTTGGCGACGAGCTTCAGCAGCCTGTTGGCTAGGTCCAGAACGTCCCCGCTCCTCATCGCGCGTTTGTTGTGCTGCAATTTGCTCAGGAGAATACCTGCCCACAATTAAAGTTATATGGCATGTACGTTTACGAATAGGAGTAGCTCTTCCTCTTGCTCGAGGACGCCATCTCTTTAAAGTTGGTCCTTCATCCGCATAACAAGCAGAAACAAAAAGTTCCTCGGCTGGAATTCCATCATTATTCTCAGCATTTGCAACCGCTGAATCTAAGCATTTTTCAATCACTTCTGAAACACTTCGTTCTGAGAATGCAAGAATCTCGGAGGCTCTTCCATAAGACTCTCCACGAATTAGATTCAATACCTCACGTGCTTTCGAAGCAGAAACCCGTACATATCGAACAACCGCACGAGTTCCAGGTCGCTCATTGGTCTTAACAAGAGCCATTAGCGCTGCGCTCCCTTTTCTTGCCCAGCGTGACTACGGAAAGTACGAGTTGGAGCAAATTCTCCTAGCTTATGACCGATCATTGATTCTGTAATGAAGACTGGAACATGCTTTCGTCCATCATGGACTGCCAATGTATGACCAATCATGTCTGGAATGATCGTGGAACGACGAGACCAAGTTTTAATAACTCTCTTATCACCTGACTCATTCATCGCATCAACTTTTTTAAGTAGATGCCCATCTACAAATGGGCCTTTCTTGAGACTCCGAGGCATATCTCCTACCTTCGCGATCCACGACGTCGACGACGACGTACGATCATTTTGTCCGACTGTTTACTCCGAGAACGAGTACGTCCTTCCGGTTTACCCCAAGGAGAAACTGGATGACGTCCACCAGAAGATTTTCCTTCGCCACCACCAAGTGGATGGTCAACAGGGTTCATTGCCACACCTCTAGTTTGCGGACGTACACCTTTCCAGCGATTTCGACCGGCTTTACCTATTTTGGTTAATTCATGCTCCTGATTACCAACTTCTCCAACTGTGGCACGACAGTCAATCGGTACCCTCCGCATCTCAGTACTTGGAAGACGCAAAGTCGCATGGTTTCCCTCTTTAGCCACTAACTGAACGCTAGATCCGGCACTACGAGCTAATTTCCCACCACCTTCGGGGTACAACTCAACATTATGAATTGTAGTTCCAACTGGTATGTATCTAAGCGGAAGTGCATTGCCAGATTTAATTTCGGAACCTTGTCCTGAGTGCAGTGTCTCACCAACCTCTACACCTTTCGGGGCGAGAATATAACGTTTTTCACCATCGTGGTAGTGAAGGAGCAAAATTCTGCAACTACGATTTGGGTCGTATTCAACGGCAGCTACTTTTGCTGGAACTCCATCTTTATTGCGTCGAAAGTCAACAATTCGGTATTGCTGTTTATGTCCGCCTCCGCGATGTCGAGCGGTTTTACGACCATAGTTATTTCGCCCTCCAGTTGAGTTTTGTTTCTCAATAAGAGAACGCTCAGGTTTTGTCTTCGTTATCTCAGCAAAGTCAGAAACCGTTTGGAAGCGGCGTCCTGGACTCGTTGGTTTGCGTCTACGTTGCGGCATGTCTGCTAAACCTCGAACAATTCAATAGAGTCACCCTCAACAAGAGTGACATAGGCTCGTTTTATATCGGGACGTTTGCCAAAAGTTCCTGTACGCCGATTTCTTTTTCTTTTTCCATCGCGATTTAAAGTATTTACTTTGGAAACAGTCACGTCGAACACTGTCTCAACAGCATCACGGATTTCTGGTTTCGTAGCGGATTTATGAACTACAAAAGTGTAGACATTGTCTTCAAGAAGACTGTAAGACTTCTCAGAAACGACAGGTTCAATGATTACATCCCTTGGATCTTTCATTTCTGTTCTTCCTTCTGTATTGAAGAAGGCAGTGTTTCTTTAGTAAAGACCACCCAGTCGCTTACTAAAATGTCATAGGCATTTAATTCGCCCGCACTAAGTGTGTGTACGAAAGGCAAATTCGCGAAACTTTTCCATGTATTTGTTTCTTCTCGATTTACTACCACTAGAACTCGGCCTTCTGTGCCCAAATTATTCAGTGCTACACGAGCTTCTTTTGTTGAAGGAGTTTCAAATTCCCAAGAATCAATCACTATTACTTTGCCTTCAGCTGCACGATCAGAAAGTGCTGATTTGAGAGCTAAAGCAATCATCTTTTTTGGAGTCTTCTGCGCATAACTCCGAGGCTTAGGCCCTAGAGCAACGCCTCCACCGCGCCACATTGGTGATCTAATCGAACCATGGCGTGCTCGTCCTGTTCCTTTTTGTCTCCACGGTTTAGCTCCACCACCGCGAACTTCAGAGCGTGTCTTTGTGCTTTGCGTTCC
>Ga0315327_10001547_pt1 | contig 11991 bp, 15 predicted proteins | sample M110032315metaG_FD_203460 | JGI IMG/M metagenome (GOLD analysis project Ga0315327, IMG submission 203460) | Ammonia-oxidizing marine archaeal communities from Monterey Bay, California, United States - M1 100m 32315 | ecosystem: Environmental > Aquatic > Marine > Coastal | place: USA: California... | reverse complement strand
AACAATGGAGGTTTTATGGAACAGAATGAGTTTGATGAAAAAATAAAGTATGCACAGAATATAATTAATATTCTACAAACAAGACTGAATGAAAGTGTAGCACAAAATGTTCAGTTGGAAGCAACAATTATAAAATTAAAAGAAGAATTAGAACAAACTAAACAGGAACCAATAGATGGCGATAGTCCTCAAACCGAAGAAAAGTGAAACAGCATCAGCTGTTCCAACGACAAGTGATTTAGCTGTTGGTGAAATCTGCATGAATATTGTAGATAGAAAGATATACACCAGGAAATCTGATAATTCTATTGTTGTTGTTGGAAGTCATGTTGATGCATCTGTTGGTGGTGATTTAACTGGTACAGTTAGTAATGCACAGATAGCTGCAAACTCAGTTGGTATTACTGAACTTAATGTTAGTGATGGAAGTGCAGGCCAATACTTAACAACTAATGGTTCTGGTACTCTTTCATTTGCTACTGATAGTACAAATGTTGGTGGAACATCTGTTGGTGGTGATGTTACTGGTACAGTTTCAAATATTCAAATAGCTGCTAATAAAGTTGGCATAACAGAATTGAATGTTAGTGATGGTTCAGCAGGACAGTATTTAACTACAGATGGTTCTGGTACTCTTTCATTTGCTACAGATTCTACTAATGTAAGTGGTACATCATTGGGTGGTGTTCTTGGTGGTACTGTTGGTAATGCTACAATAGATGCTAATGCAGTTGGCGTAACAGAATTAAATGTTTCAGATGGAACAAATGGACAAGTATTAAAAACAAACGGATCTGGTACTCTTAGTTTCACAACGATAACACCGGGAGTAACAGAAGCAACGGCAACTTCAAAAGCTGTAACAATGGCAATCGCATTAGGATAAAACTATGGCATATCCAAACTCAAGTATTACGTCAAGAACACTTTTACAAGATTATTGTTTAAGAAGATTAGGTCATCCTGTTATTGAAATCAATGTAGATGATGAACAGATTTCAGATCGTATGGATGATGCTTTAGAGTTCTTTGCCGAGTATCATTTTGACGGTGTAGAAAAAGTTTTTCTTAAACATACTATAACACAAGATGATATTGATAATGAATATATAGCTATGGGTGATCCTGCTAGTCCAGTAGGAGGTCCTGTTATTGGTGTGAATAGAGTTTTACCTGTTCCTAATTTCAATGCTTTTCAAACTGGTTTTTTCAATGAAGAATTTCAACTTCGTTTGCAAGATTTAAATACATTTACCGGTTCATCATTGATTAACTGGCAGATGTCATTACAGAATTGGTCAATGGTCGATCATCTATTTACTGTAACACCAACAGTTCATTTTAATCGTAAGCAAGATAAATTATATTTAGAAACTAATTGGTCAGATAAATTTGATGTTGGTGATATTCTTATTATTGAATGTTGGCGTATGTTAGATCCGACTCAATATACAGAAGTCTATAATGATATGTTTCTTAAAAAATATTGTACTGCATTGATTAAAAGACAATGGGGAGAGAACTTAAAGAAGTTTGAAGGAGTACAACTTCCCGGTGGTGTGACACTCAATGGTAAAACAATCTATGACGAAGCCGTAGAAGAAATTACTAAGATTGAAGAAGAAATGAATCTAAAATATGAACTTCCACCTACTGGGCGATTAGGCTAATGGCAACTAATTTATATTTTCAAAATACAACATCTCATGCACAACAAGAGTTAATAAACTCTTTGACTAGTGAAGTAATACAGATTCATGGTATGGATGTATTTTATCTTCCACGAACTTTAGTTAAAGAAGATTTAATTATGGGAGAAGATGTACTATCTAAATTCTCTACCGCATATGAAATTGAAATGTATCTTAAAACTACTGATGGTTTTGGTGGTGAAGGTGATCTAGTTACAAAGTTTGGTTTAGATGTTCGTGATGAAGTTATTTTTACAGTTCATAAAGATCGGTTTGAACTTTCAACAGACATGGCCAAACCATTGGAAGGGGATTTAATTTTCCTACCAATAAGTAAAGGATTATTTGAAATTAAATTTGTTGAACATGAACAACCATTTTATCAGGCTGGAAAGAATTATAGTTTTGATTTAACTTGTGAGTTGTTCCAGTATGCTGAAGAGCAATTGGAAACTGGTATTACTGATATAGATGCAATAGAAAAAGAACAAGGCTATACGATTGATCTTGTTATGTCTGCTGGTGGTAGTGGTACATTTACAACTGATGAAGCAATTTATCAAGGTCCTAGTTTGGCCAATGCTACATTTAAAGGAATGGTTGTTAGTTGGGACTCTACGACAAGAGTATTACGACTTAATGATACATCAGGTGCCATGGCGGCATCAACAAATGTGATTGGGGAAACAAGTGCTGCTTCATGGTCTTTATCATCTACAACAGATTCAACTGGTAAAGCTGACTTAGATCAAGTATTGCCAACTGATGATAATGCTGATAACTTGGAGTTTGAGATTGAAGCAGATTCAATACTTGATTTCTCAGAAAATAATCCATTTGGAGATGTAAGATAATATGTTTGGTACTTATTTTTATAATAAGAATATACGAAATATTGTTATTCTGTTTGGAACAATTTTTAATGATATTAGTATAAGACGAGTTAATTCTTCTAATGTGGTTCAAGAAGAAATTAAAGTTCCTATAGCTTACGGACCTTCTGAAAAGTTTTTAGTAAGATTACGAGAGGCTACTGATATTAGTAAAGGAAAAATTGGACTGACATTACCACGAATGTCGTTTGAGTTTACAGCTATTACTTATGATCCTACAAGAAAACTTGTAACTGGAAAGCAATTTAAAAAGGCACACGCAACAGACCATACAAAATTAACTAGAATTTTTACACCAACACCATATAACTTTGATTTTAATTTAAGTATTATGGTTAAGAACTCTGATGATGGAACTCAGATACTTGAACAGATATTACCATACTTTGCTCCGGCATATTCTGTGACAATGAATGAGTCAAGTTCTATGGATATTAAAAGAGATATACCAGTTATCTTTACAGGACTAACAACTGAAGATACTTATGAAGGAGATTTTCTTGCAAGAAGAGCTCTTATACATACACTAACATTTACAGTACAAGGGTTTCTTTATGGCCCGACAGCAGATATTGGTATTATTAAAGAAGTTGATATTGCCAAGTATGATGAAACAACACAAGCGGCGTTGCCATCAGCAAACAGAACAAAAGCAAGCAATACAGATATTAAACCAGATCCGACAACAGCAGATGTTGAAGATGATTTCGGATACACAACAACTTATACGGAGTAATAAACATGGCTTGGGTAGCAATTGCAAAAACAGGTAATATATGGGAGTATGAAAATACTGCCACGGCAGCTCATACATATTCAGAGGCCAATGGTTCATATTCAGGTGGTATAAGAACTTTTGTTACACCTGGTGCTTCACCAAATCAAGAAACTTATGTAAGATGTAGAATGGCTGTTGATGATGTAGAACGTGGTGAACTTTCTAAAACTTACTGGGATGCACAATAATAATAGGATAACTATATGAAGAAATCAACTGTTGAAAAATTAAATAAAGTGATAGATGTAACAGGTGACTTGATACCAGTTGAAGTTAATAAAAAAGAAAAAGTAAATGTAGTAAAATCTGAAACAAATGATTTAACTGATGATTATAATTTTTCAAGAGATCAATATCATACTCTGATAGATAAGGGTAACGAAGCTCTTGAAGAATTACTTGCCGTTGCAAAAGAATCTGAATCAGCACGAGCTTATGAAGTAACTGCTCAACTGGTTAGAACTTTATCTGATACAACTAAAGAACTTTTAGAATTACAAAAAGCAAAGAAAGAAATTGAAAAAGAAGTGAAAGACCCAAAGACTGTAAACAATTCTTTATTTATTGGAAGTACAAAAGAACTACAAGATTTATTACTTGAGAATAAAAATGGCAAAAGAAAATAGAGAAGATTCTTATTTAGGAAATCGGTTATTAAAACCAACCAATGTTCCACAACAATTTACAAAAGAAGAAGTTGAAGAATATGTTAAATGTCGTGATGATATTATATATTTTTTAAAAAACTATGTTCAAGTTATTCATGTTGATAAGGGACTAGTTCCTTTTGACCTTTATGATTATCAACAAGATTTAATTAATACTCTTAATGAACATAGATACGTTATTGTAAAGAGTGCAAGGCAGTCTGGTAAATCTGTAACTAGTCTTGGTTATATTTTACATTATGTATTATTTAACAAGACAAAGATAGTTGGTATGTTGGCCAACAAAGCATCTACATCCAGAGAGTTACTTGGTAGATTGCAGACAGCTTATCAACATCTACCAAAGTTTTTACAACAAGGTATTGTTGAGTGGAACAAAGGAAACTTGGAGCTGGAGAATGGTTCTAAGATAATTGCATCTTCAACATCTTCATCTGCAATTCGTGGTTATAGTTTTTCATTGTTGTTCTTGGATGAGTTTGCATTCGTACAGAGAACGATTGCAGATGCATTTATCAAATCAGTTTATCCTACAATTTCATCTGGTAAAGATACCAAAATTATTATGGTATCGACACCCAATGGTTATAACTTATTCTATAAGTTCTGGAATGATGCTGTAGAAGGAAATAATCAGTTCAAGACATTCAAGATTCATTGGACGAGTATTCCAGAACGAGATCAAGAATGGCGTAGAAAGATTATCTCTGATATTGGTGAAGAAGCATTTCGTCAAGAGTATGAAGCAGATTTTCTTGGTTCTTCTAATACTCTAATATCATACGAAAAATTACAAGAGTTATCTTATAGTTCACCTATCTGGTCAAAAGAAGATTTAGATGTTTATGAAGATCCTGAGATGGGCAAAACTTATGCCATTACAGTTGACACAGCTCGTGGTCAAGGCTTAGATTATTCTACGTTCACAGTTTTTGATACGACAGATGTTCCATACAAAATTGTAGCTAAATACAGAAATAATACTGTTGCACCGCTGCTTTTTCCTAATATTATAAATACTATAGGAAAGAAATATAATGATGCTTACATTTTAGTTGAGAGTAATGATATCGGAGCTCAAGTAGCAGATGTTTTACATCACGATTTAGAGTATGAAAATCTTTTAACAGTATCATGGTTTGGTAGACATGGCCAACAAATATCAAGTGGTCATAGAAAAGATATTTCTTTAGGAGTAAGAACAACCAAACAAGTTAAAAAGATAGGTTGTTCAAATCTAAAGAGTTTAGTTGAAGAAGATAAGTTGCTGATATCTGATTATGATATCATCTCAGAACTAACAACTTTTGTAACCAATGGTGATACATTTGCAGCTGAAGAAGGTTCTAATGATGATTTGGTGACTACATTAGTTTTGTTTGGATGGCTAGTAGATCAACAGTATTTTAAAGAATTGAGTAATCAAAACATACGGGAAAAATTATATCAAAATAAAATGGATACTATTGATGATATGACAATCCCTTTCGGTATTATTGATGATGGATTGGATGACGAGTATGAACTGATGCCCGATGGTGGTGTGTGGGAAAAAGTTAATACGTTTAACAAGTAAAATCTATATCAATATTAAGAATGTATAAAGGAGAAAACAAATGGCATTTCAAGTATCCCCCGGAATAAGTATTTCGGAAAAAGATTTAACAACGGTTGTACCAAATACCGCTACGGCGATCGGTGCATATTGTGGTGGATTTCAATGGGGCCCTGTCCATGAAAGAACTACAATAACAACCGAAAACGAACTAGTTGATGTTTTTGGTACACCAGACGATTTAACAGAAAGACACTTTTGGTCTTGCGCAAATTACCTTGCGTATGCAAACAACTTGCTTGTTGTTAGAGTATGTGAATCAGGCGCATTGAACTCAACTATTGGAAATAATGCTCCAGCCGCTGCCGGAGCAACTGTATATAATGCAACTCATTATGATAGTGTAACTCCTGCAGCTGATGTTTTATTTATTGCAAAGTATCCCGGTGCTTTAGGAAATAGTTTAAAAGTCCAAGTTATTGATTCTAATGGTTGGGCAGATTCCACAATCAATGAAACCTTTCTTGCACATTTTGATGGAGCACCTTCAACGTCTGCCGATGTTGCAGCTCATGGTGGTTCACAAGATGAGATGCACGTTATTGTAATTGATGAAGATGGTTTGTGGACAGGTGTACCGGGTGAAGTTTTAGAGAAATTTGCTTTTGTAAGTAAAGCTTCTGATGCAAAACGACATGATGGTTCAAGTAATTATATTAAAGATGTTTTGCGTAATGAATCACAATATGTATGGTTGGGTGATGTAACAGAATTAACAGACTTATCAGTTGCGGCAGGTACTGCAGCTGGTCAACCAAAATCTAGTGCAACATTTCAAACTTTTGATAGTGCAACTGCTGCTGAAGCTATTCTAGGTGGGTCTATGGGATGGGGTAATAATGGTGCTGCTGTTACCGTTGCTTCAAGAACTACAGCTAATGAAGGTTATCCATTATTTCAAGTACCAGAAGTTGTAGATGTAAATCTCATTATTGGTGGAGAAACAACTACTGCTATGAATTCTACATTGTCTGGAATGTGTGGACAAGGTGCTTCTGAAAGAAATGATGCGATGGTATTTTTATCACCTGGTTATACTGCAGCTGTTACTACGAAAACTAGCACAGCTATTGTTGCTGATAAAAACATAACTAACAACTACGTTGTTTATGATGGTGCTTGGAAATATCAATATTGTAGATATCGAGATAAGTTTTTCTGGATGCCTATGAATCCTGATACTGCTGGTATGGTAGCAAGAGCAGAATATACTCAGGATGCATGGTGGTCACCTGCTGGTATGGCTCGAGGACAAGTTAAGAATATTGTTAAATTGTCTTGGGAACCTACTAAAGCAGATCGTGATGAGTTATATAAAAAGAGTGTTAATCCTTATATTACACAAACGGGTGCTGGTATTATTCTTTGGGGAGATAAAACTGCTCAAGTAACACCAACTGCGTTTGATCGTATTAATGTACGACGCCTTTTTATCATACTTGAAAAAGCAATTTCGATAGCTGCTAAGGCAATGCTATTTGAGTTCAACGATACATTTACACGCGCACAATTTGTAAATATGGTTTCACCTTTTCTAAGAACTATACAAGGACGCCGTGGAATTACTGACTTTAAAGTAGTATGTGATGGTTCAAATAACCCAGGTAGTATAATTGATGCTAATCAATTTGTTGGTGATATTTACATTAAACCAGCACGTTCTATCAATTATATCCAGTTGAACTTTATTGCCGCACGAACTGATGTTTCTTTCTCAGAAATCGGTGGTTAATCTTATAAATACTATTAAATATTAAAGGAGTAATAAAATGCCAAGTATTAATGATTTTAGTTCAAGTTTTAGGGGTGGTGTAAGACCTAATTTATTTCAAGTGCATATGTTTCCTCAAGCTGCTGGTGGAAGTATGGGCAACTTTTCTTGGTTGTGTAAAGGAAGTTCTATGCCTGTTTCACAAGTAGGCAATATTGATGTACCATATCAAGGACGCCAACTTAAGGTTCCTGGTGATCGTACATTTGCTGATTGGACTGTAACCGTATTCAATGATCCGGAAATGTCTGTTCGTAGTAAGTTTGAGGGATGGATGCGAAATATTCAAGCACATGATAATAATTATCAACGAGTAAATTCCGATGAAGTTTATGGTGTTGCAATCGTGCAACAATTAGATCGAAAAGGGAATACGCTTCGTTCTTATACTATGAAAGATATTTATCCAACAGAAGTTGCAGCAATTGACTTGTCTTGGGATTCTAATGACCAAGTTGAAGAATATGCAGTTACATTTGCTGTTAATAGTTGGGAATCAAGTCATGGTGATAGTTCAGGTAGTTCTTCTGGTTCTAGTGTATGGGGTGGAGTCCAGATTAAAGACGGTGAAGTTGATGTTAACCTAGGCGGAATGATGAAAACCGCGTTGGGCAATATTAGCGGTGCTTTTAATAGCTAAAGATATGTAAGGGGATGAGTTTCTCATCCCCTTTTTATTATGAATTTTAAAAAGGAAAACATTTATGGCTTTTGAATTATTCGGTTTTGAAATAGAATCCAAGAAGGACAAAAAGAAAAAGACTAAAACTTTTGTAACACCCGAAAATTATGATGGCGCAACTCAGATTATTGATGGAGGAGGAATTCTTGGACATTATCTCAATACTGATTCAGACGCCAAAGATGAAAAAGTTTTAATTGCTAAATATCGTGATATGAGTTTTTCCCATGAAGTTGATGGGGCTATCGAAGATATTATTAATGAGGCTGTGATCCTTGAAGAAGGGAAAGCAGCTGTTGCCTTGGATTTGGAATCAATAGATTATACAGATAGTATCAAAGATAAGATACATACTGAGTTCTCTACAATTTTGGACTTGTTAGATTTTAATCATACAGGTGCAGATTTGTTTAAGAAATGGTATATTGATGCTAGACTGTATCATCATATTGTAATTGATGAGAAAAGACCTAAAGATGGAATTACAGAATTAATTCCGATTGATCCTTTAAAGATCGAAAAGATTAGAGAAGTAAAAAAGAAAAAAGAAGGACAACTTGAATTAGTTGATGATGTTAGAGAGTACTATCTTTATACACCTGATGCATTAAATTCTGGTTCTTTTGGAATGAGTGCAGGTGTAACATCTAATGCAATAACAGTTGCGCCCGATTCAATTTCATATGTTCATTCTGGATTAATTGATAACGTAAAACAAGTTATCATGGGTTATTTGTTTAAAGCAATTAAGCCATGGAATCAATTAAGAATGATCGAAGATGCACTTGTTATCTATAGGTTAGCAAGAGCTCCAGAACGAAGAATATTTTATATTGACGTTGGTAATCTTCCGAAGTTAAAAGCTGAGCAGTACTTGCAACAAGTAATGAATCGTTATAAACAAAAAATGATTTATAACGCATCTACTGGTGAAGTCGAAGATCAACGTAAACATCTTTCCATGTTGGAAGATTTCTGGTTGCCAAGACGCGAAGGGGGTCGAGGTACTGAAATCAGTACACTACCGGGTGGACAGAATCTTGGTGAAACAGATGACATAGAATATTTTAGAAAGAAACTGTACAAGTCTTTGAATGTTCCAATCTCAAGAATTGAGGGGACTGATTCGACACAGTTTAATCTTGGAAGAGCTTCTGAAATTACAAGAGATGAAGTAAAGTTTGGAAAATTTGTTGGTCGTTTACGACATAGATTTTCTGTTTTGTTTACTGATCTTCTTAGAGTTCAATTGATTCTTAAAGGTATTATCAAAGAAGAAGATTGGGTATCTATTAAAGATCGTATTAGATACGATTGGGCTAAAGATTCTCACTTCATGGAGTTAAAGAACTCTGAGATATTAAGAGATCGTTTTGAGTTAGTTTCAATGGTTGAAGAATATGTTGGTAAATATATTTCCGCAGAGTATCTGCGTAAGACTGTTCTACAACAAACTGATGAAGAAATGAAAGAGATTGATAAACAAATAGCAGCAGAAGCACCTGAAGAAGATGAAGATGACATGGGAGATGAAGATGAGGAATTCTAAACCACAAACTACTATGAAATCTATTTTAAAAGTAAAGACTAAAAGTTTCCTTGAAAACTATAGAGAAAATAGAATGAAAGATATGTTAGTTGAAGATATTAATATTATTGATGATGATGAACAGAAAATTAAACAACTGATTAAAGAAGGTACTCTTACAGATAAATTATTAATTGAAGCAATTAAAAATGTGATGAAAGAAAGGATTAAAAAATGACTGATATTAAAAGTACAGTACTAAAAGATATTTTAAGTAAGAAATTAAATAAAGCTAAAGAAGGTATGACACAAATTCTTAAAGATAAATCATTTAAAGCTATTGAAGATTTCAAGACATCTTTCAAATATGAACTACCAACTCAAGATGCACCAACACCAACACCAACACCAGCAGAAACTCCAGAGGCAGATAAATGAAAACTTTATTACGAAATGTAATTAATACTTTTAAAGAAGATTTAGCATCTGTAAGACGAGCTAATAGAGATAAAGAATCTGCATTAAAAAAAGCTAATAGAGATAAAGAAGTTGCAATTCGTAAAGCAGATATGGATAAGAAACAAGCGAAATCAAAAGTAGATCGGGATAAAGAAATGCAAAAGAGAATGGATAAAAAAGAAAGTATCATTCAAAAAGTAACTGAGTATATTAAAGCAGATGGTGCAAGAAAAAAATGTCATGGTGGTGATGGCCGAAGAACAGAGAACCATGATTGTGATAAAGTACATTCTGACATGACACATAAAGAATGGGAAGCATCACAAGATACACCAAAGGATGAAACTAAAAAGTAATGAAAATAGTTGATGACATGATTGATAATGTTCTTGATGAAGTAATGAGTAAGATTGTAAGAATGAGAAAATCGAGAATGATGAAAACAAAAGGAAAACAGATTGCTCGTAAACGTAAGATTGCTATGAAGCGTAAAGCAACACCAGAGAAATTAAAAACAAGAGCAGTTAAAAAAGCAAGAGATATTATTACAAAAAAGATTTTAAAAGATAAAAGTAAATCAAGTTTATCTATAGCAGGCAGAGAGAAATTAGAAAAAAAATTGAAAAAGAAACAAGCAGTAATTAAAAGAATTGCGAAGAAGATGTTACCAAAAGTTCGTAGTGCAGAAGCTGAACGATTAAAGAAAAGAGGAGAGAAGGCATGAAACTGATAACCGAACATACTCACGAAGTTGAGTATATTACTGAGGGTAAAGGTAAAGAGCAATATATTAAAGGTATATTCATGCAGGCTGATCTTAAAAATCAGAATGGAAGAATATATCCACATGCTGTTTTAAAGAAAGAAGTAAACAATTTTAATAATAAATATGTTAAAGAAGGTCGAGCTCTTGGTGAACTTGGACACCCGATGGGTCCTATCATTAACTTGGATAGAGTATCTCATGTTATTAAAGAACTCTATGAAGATGGTAAAAATTTTATTGGTAAAGCAAAAGTTATGGATACTCCAAATGGTAAGATTGTAAAAAATCTTATCAGCGAAGGAGTTAAGCTTGGTGTATCTTCCAGAGGTATGGGAAGTGTTAAAACAAACAAAAAAGGTGTGAATGAAGTACAAGGAGATTTTGTTCTTTCAACTGTTGACATTGTTGCTGATCCTTCAGCACCAGATGCATTTGTTGATGGTATTATGGAAGGCAAAGAATGGGTATGGGAGAATGGTGTTATCAAAGAACGAGATATTAATAGTATGAGAAAAACTATCGAGAACGCAAAATCGAGGGAATTGGAACAGAAAAAGTTAGAAGTTTTCACCAAATTTCTTCAAAATCTATAGTATTATAAATATTATACGAAACAAATTACTTTTAGGAGATTAACAATGGCAAAGAAAGAAACACTCACAGATGATGGAAAACTTGAAGAGGTTGATATGGAAGATGTGAAAGAAGCTGCTAAAGATGATAATAAAAAATTAGGCTTTCCTGCAATAGATGACGAAGATGGTCGTGATGATAAAGAGAATGATGAGATTGAAGGTGGAACGAAAAAGACTGATGGTGGATTGAAAACCAAAAAGTCTAATGCCTCTGCAAAAGCAGAAGGTAAAGCAAAGAAAGAAGAAGATGACGAGGATGAGGATGATGAAGAAGAAGGTGATGTAGAAGAAGGCAAGTCTAAAAAAGAAGGAATGCCTCCTTGGTTGAATAAAGATAAAAAAGATAAAGATGATGACGAAGATGATGACGATAAAGATGAGTCTAAAGCCAAGAAGGAAGAAAAAGAAATCGAAGTAGATGTTTCTGAAGATGTTTCTGCATTGATTGATGGAGAAGAACTTTCTGAAGATTTCAAAACGAAGGCTGCTACAATCTTTGAGGCTG
>Ga0315327_10001540_pt1 | contig 12024 bp, 11 predicted proteins | sample M110032315metaG_FD_203460 | JGI IMG/M metagenome (GOLD analysis project Ga0315327, IMG submission 203460) | Ammonia-oxidizing marine archaeal communities from Monterey Bay, California, United States - M1 100m 32315 | ecosystem: Environmental > Aquatic > Marine > Coastal | place: USA: California... | reverse complement strand
GCGCAACCTCCAGGGTGTCCGCGAGATGGACAAGCCGCCCCAGGCCCTCGTCATCGTAGACACCGCCAAGGAATCCATTGCGGTGGCAGAAGCCCGCCGACTCAAGATCCCCATCATCGGAATCGTGGATACCAATGGCGATCCCAGCGTGATCGACTATCCCATCCCTGCCAACGACGACTCCATCCGTTCCGTCCGCATCGTCCTGCAGAACCTGGTCGACTCCATCGTGGTGGCCACCAAGGGCTAACCGGTCTCGCCCTGTCGGTTAACCGTGATCAGGTGCACTGCCGGTGCACCCCACCGACCTAGCACAAATTACCAATTCCATCTTCCCCATGTCTATCACCGCATCCCAGGTAAAGGAACTCCGCGACCGCACCAACGCGGGCATGATGGAGTGCAAGAGGGCCCTTCAGGAAACCGATGGCGACATCGAAGGGGCTATCAAGAAACTCCGTGAAGCAGGAGCCATCAAGGCGGCCAAGAAGGCCGACCGGGCCGCCAAGGAAGGCGTGGTCACTTCCCATATTGATTCCGACTCCAAGCACGGCATCCTTGCCGAGGTGAACTGCGAAACCGACTTCGTGGCCAAGAACGAAAACTTCCAGGGCTTCGTGGGAGAGCTGGTCGAAACCGTCGCGGCCTCCGGCGCGACCGATCTCGAAGCAGCCAACGCCGTCTCTCACGGCGAGGACACAATTGAGGGCTTCGTGAAGGCCAAGGTCATCGAGTTGGGCGAAAACCTGCAATTTCGGCGCCTGACCCGCTACGACATGGAGGGCTCGGGCCTGGTGGCCTCCTATATTCACCTTGGCGGCAAGGTCGGTGTGCTGGTGGAGGTGGGTTGTGAAAATGACGGCACCTCCGCCAACGACGAATTCCGCACCCTGGTCAAGGATCTCACCCTCCACATCGCGGCCCTTTCCCCCGCCGGGATCACCCGCGACGACATCCCCTCCGACCTCATCGAGTCCGAGAAGGACCTTTTCCGCAAGCAAATGGCAGACAGTGGCAAACCGCCTGAAATCCTTGAGAAGATCATCGAGGGCAAGCTCGGCAAGTTCTACTCCGAGCGCTGTCTTCTGGAGCAGGCCTTCGTAAAGGATCCCGATATCACCGTGGGCAAGCTTCTCGAAGCGAAGGGTGGGGATATTGGCGACACCCTCTCCGTCCGCCGCTTTGTCCGCTACGCCCTTGGTGAATAGAAACCGGGGATCGCAACCAACTCCCCTGCAAGCCCCGCCCCCCCGCGGGGCTTTTTCATTCCCCGCAACAAGCCCCCCGGTTGCCGCTGCATCCTCTCCTGATTATGCTGGCCTTCCTTTCCCGGCACCCGTAGAGGCTTGGAAATGATTATTCCCTCCCTGCGACAGCTGGTCCTGGTCCTGCTGACCCTCTCCCCGGGTGCTGCCCTCCAGGCCGGAACGGTCACCTTCGCCAAGGAACGCTTCTCGGTCGCTATCCCTGCCGACTGGGAAAAGGGCAAGGGACCCGATGACGGAGCCATCCTCTACCGTGATGCGCCAGGCGGGGAGGGGTCCTTCTCCATCTATCAGTTGCCGGTGGCCAAGGATCATCGAGCCAATCTGGAAGGCACCCTCGCAGAACGGGTCAAGGCCATCCGAAAGGCGGGGTTCAAGGTGAGTGCGGAAGTAAAATCCCAGAAGCAGGACAATTTCGACGGCAAGCCCGCGGTTTTCGCCGTGGTCCCGATCGAGGCCAGTTACCGGGACCAGATCGTCAAGTTCACCTACTACCTCGTCCTCATCGACGCCAGGAACTCGGTCATCATCATGCAGGCGGCCCTGCCCCGACCCCTCACCCCGAAGCTGCAGCGGGAAGCCCTTGGGATCATCCAGTCCTTCCGCGAAAAGAAGCAGGTCCCCTGATGCTACGCTGACGCCCCCGACCTCTTCGAGTGCACCCAACCCTCCTCCATCTCCTCCAGGCTCGCCTCCTCCAGTGAGCTCCCCCGCTCCCCCAGCTCCTGCTCCATGGAAGCGAAGCGCTTCTCGAATTTCACATTGGTCCCCTCCAGAGCCACTTCCGGATCGATTCCCATCTTGCGGGCCAGGTTCACCACCGCAAAGAGGAGATCTCCCACCTCGGACTCCAAGGCAGGGGTCACGTCCCCTCCCGTTGGCGGGAGCTCGGCCTTCACCTCCGCCAGCTCTTCTTCAATCTTCCCGAGAACCCCGATTACATCCGGCCAGTCAAAGCCCACCTTGCCGGCCTTCTTCTGCAACTTGGCCGCACGCAGAAGGGCCGGCAGCCCCTTGCCCACTCCGTGCAGGTAGGGCTCGGCATCCGCGCCCTTCTCCTCGCGCTTGATTTCCTCCCAGCGACTCAGCACCGCGCTGGTATCCCGGGCCTCCCCGTCCCCATACACGTGGGGGTGCCTCCGCACCAGCTTGTCACATACTCCCCTGGCGACATCATCGAAATTGCAGCGTCCCTCCTCCTCCGCCAGCTCGCTGTGGAAAACAACCTGCAGGAGCAGGTCCCCCAGTTCCTCCTCCAGGTGCACCCAGTCCTCACGCCGGATGGCATCGACCGTCTCATAGGCCTCCTCAATCAGATTGGACACCAGGCTGGCGTGCGTTTGCTCCGCATCCCAGGGACATCCCCCCGGCGCCCGTAGCCGGTGCATGATGGCCCGCAACCTCTCCATCTGACGCTCCGGCTCGGCACAGTTGCTCATCTCCTCGTCAGTCACGGGAAGAGTGAAAGTCAAAGTGAGGGGGAAGGGGAGTCCTAAAACAGGCGATCCCTCCGCAGACAGACCGGCGTGTCCTGTTCCCTGGCCCTCACTTCTTCCCGGCCCGGGCGAGAAGCTCACGCTCCTCCCCGGTAAGCGACTGCAGACCGTGCTCGTTGATCTTGTCGAGGATGCGGTCCACCTCATTGGATTCCAGCTCCGTGATCGTCGACTGTGGCCGCAATTTCTTCTGGTAACCCTTTTCTCTCTTCGCAATCCGGATCTGGAAGGCAGGGCGCTTCTTCGAGCCCCCCTGGCCTGAACGCCCGAGATGTCCCAGCAGCCCACGCAACACGGGAATTTTCCACAAGAGAAACCCGGCCAACGCTCCGCCGAGGTGACCCGCTTCGCCCCCCGCATTGGGTCCTCCCGCCAGCACGACGAACACGCCGTATGCAAGCACGAGAATTGCCAGGAGCCGCATGGTGAGAGTCACCGGGGGAAAGAGCAGTTGAACCCGCATATCCGGAGCAATCATCGCGGCAACTGCCAGGATTCCGAAGATCCCAGCCGAAGCACCCACTACCCCCACGTCCAGATAAGTATTGGAGACGGACACCAAGGTGGCGTAACCCAGGGCCCCGGACACGCCGCAGAGAAGGTAGAAGAGAAGAAAGGCCCGACTGCGCAGTTGCTGCTCCACGAAGGCCCCAAAAAAGTAGATCGCAATCGAATTGAAGAGGAGGTGCCCGAGGTTTGCGTGCAGGAACTGGAAGGTAATCAGCCTCCATACCTGGAACCCAAACAGGCCTTCCTGGATGGTGAACGCTCCTAATTTTCCAAAAGTGACCCCCAAATCAAGGAAGACCTCCACCAGAAACACCCCGATATTCAGGAAAAGGAGCCCCTTGACCACCGGCGCGCCCGCCAGTCGCCCAGGGGGTCGCGTGGCACCCTCTCGAAAGTAATCGCGGTCGGCATATCCCATCTGCGTTCCGCACATCTAGCACCCCATCCCGGTCCCCTCAAGCCAAGCAAAACCTCCAATTGATCTGCTCCAGCCCCGGCCAAACCCCTTCCTGCTGTTCCTGCCCCGCAAGGTCCTCACACGAATCTGTAACGAAAAGAGCACGGCTGCCCTTGCAAAAAAGGCATTTTAATGTAATTCGCGCGCCATGTCCGACGCACCAACCAGCCATCAGGGACTCCTCGACTGGGTGAACGAAATGATCACCCTCTGCCAGCCCGCCAACGTCCGCTGGTCGGACGGATCACAAACCGAATGGGACGAACTGACCCAGCTCCTCGTCGATGCCGGCACCTTCACCCGGCTTAATCCTGAGAAACGCCCCAACAGCTTCCTGGCCCGCTCCAGTCCGAGTGACGTGGCGCGTGTGGAAGACCGCACCTTCATCTGCTCCGAGAAGGAGGACGATGCGGGGCCGACCAATAACTGGGCCGATCCCGTCGAAATGCGCGAAACGCTCAAGGGTTTCTTCGACGGGTGCATGAAGGGCCGGACCATGTATGTCATTCCGTTCTGCATGGGCCCCCTCGATTCTCCCTTTGCCAAGATCGGAGTCGAGATTTCCGACAGCGCCTACGTTGTGGTCAACATGCGCATCATGGCCAAGATCGGAAGCGACGTGCTCAAGCGTCTCGAGGACGAGGCCTCCGGGGCCGTCAATCTCGGCCGCGATGGACACGGAACCTTCGTCCCCTGTCTCCACTCGGTGGGCGCACCGCTTACGGAGGGCCAGGAAGACGTCACCTGGCCGTGCAACGACGAGAAATACATCGTGCACTTTCCTGAGACTCAGGAGATCCACTCCTACGGTTCCGGATACGGCGGAAACGCCCTCCTCGGCAAGAAGTGTCTCGCCCTGCGCATCGCCTCCACCATCGCCAAGAAGAACGGCTGGATGGCCGAGCACATGCTGATCCTGGGCCTTGAATCCCCCGAGGGCGAGAAGCGCTACGTCACCGCCGCTTTCCCCAGCGCCTGCGGCAAGACCAACCTCGCCATGCTGGTCCCGCCCGCAGGCTACGACGGCTGGAAGGTGACCTGCGTGGGCGACGACATTGCCTGGCTCTGGCCTCACGAGGACGGCAAGCTCCACGCCATCAATCCCGAGGCCGGTTATTTCGGCGTGGCTCCCATGACCTCCTACGAGACCAATCCGAACGCCATGGACTCGCTCAAGGAGAACAGCATCTTCACCAATGTGGCCCTCACCGATGACGGTGACGTCTGGTGGGAAGACATGACCCCGGAGCCTCCCGCCCACCTCATCGACTGGAAGGGCAACGACTGGACCTCCGAAAGCGAAGGCCCCTCTTCTCATCCGAATGCCCGCTTCACGGCTCCTGCCAGCCAGTGCCCGGTCATCGATCCCGAATGGCAGAACCCGGACGGGGTCCCCATCGACGCCTTTGTCTTCGGCGGACGTCGCGCCACCACCATGCCCCTCGTTTTCCAGGCCCACAACTGGAACCACGGCACCTTTATCGGCTCCGTAATGGGATCCGAGATGACCGCCGCGGCAGCAGGCGGAGCCGGCCAGGTTCGCCGTGACCCGATGGCCATGCTTCCCTTCTGTGGCCACCATGTGGGGGACTACCTGCAGCTCTGGATCGATATTGCCAGCAAGGTCGAAAAACTCCCCGAGGTCTTCCACGTGAACTGGTTCCGTAAGGATCCCGAGGGCAACTGGCTCTGGCCCGGATTCGGCCAGAACATGCGCGTCCTTGAGTGGATCCTCAAGCGGGCCGATGGCACGGTCGAGGGCAGGGAGGAATTCGTGGGCACCGTCCCCGCCTTCGGTGAACTCAATCTCGACGGGCTCGATTTCTCCGAGGAAAACTGGGACGCCCTTATGAACCTCGATGCCGAGGAGTGGCAGCGCGAGCTGGAAACCCAGGAGGAATTCCTCGACAAGATCGGCGACAAACTGCCCGGAGAGATCAAGGCCGAACGTGCCAAGCTCCTTGAGCGGGTGGGTGGTGGCTGAAGCTAGCCCGATGGCCCGCGGTCGCGGGACGCCCGGTGCAACTTTCAGGAAGCGCGGTCTCCGGATCGCGCTTCTTTTTTGTCGCCAGCTCCCATCCCCGCTGCAGACTGAAATTCTTATGATGAGAATTCCGGACCTCGTCCTCCTTGCCACCGTTCTGGCACTCTTCCCTGCCCGGGGGGCCGCTTTGACTGAATCTGAGCGCCAACTTGCCGCCGGCCACCCGCGCCCCGGCTATGAGGAGGTCACGGACATCAAGGCCATGGCCGCCGCCCTGCGCAAGGACCTCTCCCAACGGGAACGCTACTCCTTTTCACGCGGCTGGTGGACATGGGACCGCCTGCGCGCGCGCTATGTGGACGGCGGACGCAGGAACCAGAACGAACTCCTCATCCTTCAGGCGGTCTTCCGCGCTCTCATCCTTGACTGGCATTCCAAGCTGGAGGCAACGGGCGAGGGCGATCTCCTGTTCATCTACTTCGTCACCACCGCCCCGGGCAGCAAGACGGAACGCAAGCTCCCGGACGGGGCAACCCTGGTCCGCGACTATCACGGCGGCGGGTATCACGGCGGCTGGGGCGGGGCCGCGCGCATGCGCATCTACGAGGAACTTACCAGGCAGAAGATGCTGACCGCGAACGAGAAGGAGCGCTTCCGGAGAATCGTTCACCAGAGCATGAGCAGTCGCTTCCTCGATTTCAAAAAGGGATCACAGAGCGCCAATAACCACTCCTACGGCAACGCGGGCGGCATCGCGATGGCTCTGAAGCTCTTCCCCGACGCCCCCCAGGCAAAGGAGGCCCGGGACTGGATCAACCGCATCTGGCGGCACCTCGCCGACTACGGTGACTGGAGGGAGTGGAACTATTTTCCCTACGGACCGATCTTCCTGCACGGAATGATCGATATCGCGGAAACGATGGGCTGGCTTCAGAAGGAGTCCAAACTCATCAACGCCGTCGGGGGGCGAGTCCTTGGCTTCGTGCACGGCGGCGGGGTGCGTGGCGGACCGAATTGCGGCTCGCCCGTCTTCACCGATCGCGCCGCCCTCTACGCCGACCCCTGGAACGTCGGCAACTACCGGGTGGAGACACCGGGACGAGACGGGCACTTTTGGTACCGCATGGCGCAGCACTACAAGAATCGGGAGTACCTCTGGGCCGCGGAACAGTCCGCCTTGGGCGGCCCTCCGCCGGGGAAAGAAAAGGTCCCCCTCGCCTACCAGCAGGCCTACGCGCGCCGCTTTGCGTGGTTCACAGAGCGCGACCTCTCCGCAAAAGTCCCGGAGGGCAAGGCTCGCATCGGTCTTCTCAGCTCCCTGGCGCACAAGATCCCGGAGCGCCTCTATCTCGAAGCGAGCCGCGAGGCGGGCAGACCCTTCGCCTCCTACTTCCTCTACCCCCACAAGGACGACCATCTGGATAGCCTTTCAGGCCAGCTCTACGAGTACGCCGCGCACGGCGCCAAGTTCCTCCACAGCTCCGGCAAGTACAGCATGCTGCCCAAAGGCGGCGGCACGGGCGAAGAGAGCCTGGACGTTCTGCTCGTCCTCAACAAAAAGCATCCCTTTCCGCTACATCCCGACCGCGCCGGTGACGGCGACTTTATCCGCAAGGGTGCCATCAGGTTGTTGCCCGATCTCCTCAAGGCAGAGAACAACGAGACTGGCGACTCGTTCGGCCAGTTCGGATGGACTGACTACTACGGGCCTGGTAGCAAGTGGATCCGCCGGACCGTCCTCACGCGCGAAGGAAATCTGATCGTCGCGGACGAATACACCGCCGGTAGTGCCCTTGGCAGGAACTACCACGCCGGACCAGTTTGGCACCTGGCCCCGCAGAAGGAACAGCGGGATGGCGAACAGAAGGAGAACTGGTTCGATGCCCGCGCCTTCGAGCACGCCTGGTGGCAGGAGAAGGGCTATCGCCTCCTGCTTACGATCCACCAGGACGGAGCCATGCGTTTCGGCAGGCTCAAGCAAAGGAGCTCGCAGGACCTCGCGCCGAACGTGACGGTCTACGGACACCGGCCCGTCGAGGCCGGGCAGACGGTGCAATTCCTCAGCCTGTTTTCTCCTTGGGAGGACAATGGATTCCCGGTCACCGGCAGCGGTGCGATCACTCGTATCGCCGAGGGGACCACTACCGCAAGGTGGACGAGCGGCAGAGGGAGGTTCGTCACCGTTGAAATCCGGGCCGACGGCACCTGGAACGTCACCCGGACACAGCCCTGATCGGGCCCGAAACGCTCACTCCCCAGCTGTCGTCCTGAGAAGCTCCATAAGTTCCTTCTCCTTCAGCTTGGCAAGCAGGAGGTAGGCCCGGTTCTTCCCCTGCCAGGAGGCCACTGACACCCCGGTGTTGGAGCACTGCCGGCAACGGGTCCCGCCGGACTTCCTGAGCTTCTCGAGATCCTCCGGATCAAGGTTCTCACTCCCAAGGACGGCAAGGTGAATTCTGTTTCCGCCCTTGTCGAAACACAAATGGGAGACCCTGGTGGCCCCCATCATGAAAATGCGGCAACCGATCGGCTTGCCTTCCAAGATCCCCTCGGGAAGCTCATCAAGATCAAAGCCGGGAGCATTGTTCTCCCGTATCCAGGCCTGATGTTCCTGCAGCCTGCCACTCCGCAGGGAAAAGACCCCCTGGCGCACGACCTCCGCGATGGCCCCGTTTTCAAGAACCCTGAGGGCGATGGTCTCCCCTTGTCCCTCCCGGGGACCGAAACTGCTGGAGGTCACCTCGAAGGCCACAAAGGCGCCCAGCACGAGCAACACTGCCGCCACCGCTGCCTTCAGCCAGCCCTGCTCCATCGACACCTCCTCGGCTGGCTGCCCCCCGGCAGCAGCTACTGCCATCGGCTTGCCAGCAATCTCAACCTTGAGAATCTTCAGTGTCTGCTCCTTCAATTCCTCCGGTGGAGCCTCGGAAACCAGGGAGCTCACGGGGGAGGATTCCGGGTCCGGGAGATTCTCCGTGGTGTCCTCCAACGGAACCCCGGGTCCGCCTTTGTTCCCGGCGGCATCGGCCTTGAGAACGGCCAGGATACTGCTCCGCAGATTGGAAGGAATGGTGAGATCCTTCAAGCTGGCGGCAACAGAGGCGTCCTGCTCCCGCTCACCCACCAGCCACTCTCCCAGTCGGGGGTCATCAGCTGCCACCGCAAGGGCTTCCTCGAAATCAGGATTCCTGGCGTCCGCCCCTCCAGGGCGAAAACTCCGGAGAACAAACCGTGCCTGTTCCCTATCCATTGGGCTGTTTCATGACATCGGGCCGGAAGTCGACAAAGTTTTCCGGGCCCGCGCTGGCGGACTCTTCCATCATCCTGCCCCGGAGCTGTTCCTTGCCGCGCGAAATACGGGACATGACGGTTCCAATCGGGACATCGAGGATATCGGCGATCTCCTTGTAGCTGTGCTGCTCAAGATAAAACAAAGTGAGAGGCGCCCGGAAGGTGGCTGAAAGTCCGCCCAGCAACTCTGCCGTGCGGGGGATCTTCCTCCCGGAATCCGGTTCCTGGGTTGCAGATCGGTCCTCATCATCACCAGCCGCGGGCTCAGAGGGCCTGGTCTTCCCTCTACCCTGACCCAGGTGTCGCCGGTAAAGCGTCGAAAAGAGTCCCGTCCTGGCCTTGTCCGGGTCCCTCGGTTCTCTCTCCTTCCGCTCCCAGATTGCAAAAGTCTGGTGAACAAGGCCCGCCGCTCGGTCCGCATCCCGGACCAGTGAGATGGCAAAACAATACAGTGGCTGGCAGTAAGCGTCGACGAGGTCTTCGGTATCCGTCATGGGGCGCAGGGACCTGGGTCTCCAGTTGCCGGGAAGCCGCAGCGTTCCCGTTCTTCCCGGGAACGTCGCGATCCTTCGCCGTACCGAGATTTTCCGGGGCTCCAAAGCGCCTCTCCGGGCATCAAGTTGGCCCGGAAAGGACCTGGAAGCAATCTGCATTCCTTCTTCCCCCGGCCCGAGCGCCCTGCTTCACTCTCGTCCCCAAGGCCATGCGCACTCCCAGACTTACTCTCGCCCTTTCCCTTCTCTCGACCATCTCGCTTTCTGCCGGCATCAATCTCAAGCAGGAAGGAAAGAACCTGCAGGTGATCGTCGATGGGAAACTCTTCACTGAGTATCACGGGGAGACCCGTGTCCCATGCCTCTATCCTCTCATGAGTCCCTCCGGGACCCACCTGACCCGGCAGTATCCCTTCGTCAAGGACGTGGCCGGGGAGAAATCCGATCACCCTCACCACACCGGGTTCTGGTTTACCCACGGCAATGTCAATGGGCACGACTTCTGGCACACGGACGACTGCAAGATCGTAACCCGCAGGATCACCGGAACGAAAGTCAGCCAGAAAGGAGATCAAGCTGCAGCCACTTTCTCGGCAGAGCTTGCCTGGGAGGCAAAGGGCAAGCCGATCGTCCTGGAGCAACGGCGATATGATATCACCCTCGCAGGGAAGACCCGGATCGTTGATGTGACCTCTGCAATGAAGCCCGCCGGGGACAACGTGACCTTCGGGGACACCAAGGAAGGCAGCTTTGCCATTCGCACTGCTCCGTCCCTGCGTCTTGTCGGTGAGGTCGCCAAGGGGAAGATCACCAACAGCGAGGGGGTGAAGGACAACGATGCATGGGGCAAGCGGGCCCGCTGGGTGGCCTATCATGGCCCCGACTCCGCAGGCACTCCACAGGTCATCGCCATTTTCGATCACAACCGGAACCTGCGCCATCCCACCTGGTGGCACGCGCGCAACTACGGCCTCCTCACCGCCAACCCCTTCGGAATCCGCGCCTTCAGGGACAAGTCGGTCAAGGAAAGCGGAAAATTTGAACTCAAGAAGGGTGAGTCCCTCACCCAGCGCTACCGACTCCTCCTTCATGAGGGCAGCCTCGACAGCGCAAAGGTTGAAGAGGCCTGGAAGTCCTTCGTAGCCGGGAAATAGAAGAAGAGGAGAGCCTGCTATCTTCGGCGCCACTTGGTCAGGAGCGCCACCGTCCACTGGAATTTCCGGGCGGTCTCCCGGATCAGGAACGGCTCATCGTGCTCCTCAAGGAGCTCAAAGTGCTCACGCAGTTCGCCCTCCAGCCAATCGCGGGTCGATCCCCGCGGCCAACGGGCCTCGGGGGTAAACTCCTCCAGCCAGGTGCAGGGAGTGGTGAGGATGAGCTCCCCTCCGGACTTCACCAGTTCCGGCAAGCGAACCAGCAGGCGATGGGGCTCTGGCAGACGGCAAAGGAGATTGGCGGCCAGAACCCGACCGAAACTCCCTAATCCGGGCCTGAGATTCATGGCGTCTCCCTGTTCAAAGGTAATGCGACCGGGCTGGGTCCCCGCGGGCGGCTCCACCACGACGGACTTCCTGCAGTGCCCCTCTTCCAACCGGGACAACTCACAGTGTCCCGCCGACTGCATTTCCTTCGCAGTATCAACAAACCCCTGCGAATAGTCTATCGCCACGACTTCATTCGCACACCGCGACATCTCAAAAGCAGAGCGCCCCACGGCACAGCCAAGATCGAGGGCGCGCTCCACTTCCCCAGTCGAAAACCGCTCCACGATCCGGCTCGGAAACCCGAGTGCTTCCCGGGGGCCTCCCGGCCAAGAACAGATCTGCTCCGGGGTCCCGTAGTGAAAGAGCAGGTACTCGTCGCGAAGCCTGGTGGTCTCGTAAATATTCATCGTCCTCATCCCTGGTGCAGTCAGGCCCCTGACGAAAATCAATGCACTGGCGCGTCTCCGTCGGTCACCATCATGCCCCCTTCATCATAAAAGAAGTCATCCGGATCAAACCTGGGTATCGAAATATTGTAGAGCTTCATCGTCCCCACTCCACGGTGGCGGCAGCCGGGCTTGATCATGACGGCGGACATGGGCTTGACCGCTACGCGCTCGCCATCGAGTTCAAGATAGCCCTCTCCTTCCAGAATGACGTAAATCTCCGTCGTTTTCTCATGATAGTGGCAGGTCGGCTCATCGGCCAATTCAAGGAGATGTAGCGATGCGGGGCTTTCATCATCCGCGGCGAAGGCACGCCTCACGGTTCCGCAACAGCACTCCTGTTCCTGGAGGTCCGGAAACTGAATCGCCTCGTATCTTTTCATGCCTGGCCTCCGGGAATACGCTCCCAAGGATTCTGATCTATGCGCAGCAGCACCTTCATGACATATCGCCGGTTCCGCTACTCCCCACCTTCCAACTCCATGCCCTTGTCCCGAAGTTCCTCAAGGACGCTGGTCATATCCTTGAGACCGTCCCACACATCCTGAACGACATAAAGGGGTGCCTGCTGGCGGACGGCCAGAGCGATGGAGTCAC